>Ga0126342_10002701_pt1:12500-28168 | contig 28168 bp, 26 predicted proteins | sample Cyp1metagenome_FD_92528 | JGI IMG/M metagenome (GOLD analysis project Ga0126342, IMG submission 92528) | Coral microbial communities from Lord Howe Island, Old Settlement Bay, Australia - Cyphastrea 1 metagenome | ecosystem: Host-associated > Invertebrates > Cnidaria > Coral ... | reverse complement strand
CATTCTATCTGGCCGTTGAGGTCCAGCGGTGCCCACTGCGCTCAGAACCTGGCGGTTGAGGTCCAGCCGTGCCCACTCAGATCGGAAGCCGGCAGTTGAGGTCCAGCAGTGCCCACTGCGCGCAGAAGTTGGCGAAGAGATTGGCGAAGAGATTGCAAGGCGGAAGTGGCCATGGAAGTGGAGGCAAAGGTGGTGGAGGAGAAGGAGGAGGACGAGGAGAAGAAGAAGGAGGAGGAGGAGAAGAACAACTGCGATAAAATCTAACAACCCTCACCTGGCAGGTGGGGAAAGAAGAGGTGAAATCACATGAGCCGTCGTCAAAAATCGTTGTCATCGCTAAGTTCCAAAAAACGCGTATCGCTTTTGGGGGGGCCCTATTGCTATCCATGGTTTTGTGAAAAGAGGATGGTAAAAGGAACGGAAAGGAAAAGAAAAGGGAAAGAAAAAAGTAAAGGAAAAAGGAAAGGAAAAGGAAAGGGTCTATATGTGGTCTGGGGCTACTTTTTGAACAAATGGGTATCGCTAAGGTATCGCTATAATTTCGCCTCTTGCACGTACGCAACTTTGTGCAAAACAACTTCAGATGTGGACATTATACACAATTATAGGTATCACTTTTGGGGGGGCCCTATCGCTACACAGTGTTTGGCACACCTTCCAGACACAAGAGAACTCTCCTTTACAAAAGTAGTACACCAGAGTTTTCAACGTACCTTCCATGTACAACATATAAATATGCATATGAGTTGACATGTGAATATGTGTACATGTATGATTCATGTGTATGCATATACCTCTATATCCGTGGGGATTCATGGGGCTAAAAGTGTGGTTCTATGTAAAAGTATGAATACCCCAAGATAGAACACTTAGGCTTATGTCTGGATTGGGTAATTTGCTTCGGTTCAGAAAACTTGGGCCCGTGGGCCCTCTTAGACTCTTTTTGAAACATGTTGTTGGTTCACCCAAAATTACATGGTTTGAGCTCGGTTAAAGCACCAGAAGTCGAAACAAGGCTTATCCACTTAAAATGATCAGAAAGATCAATTTGGACAAATCTTTGCCCAAATAGGATGAACTCTCGGACTTCTAAAAACACATATTCAGAATGGTGTGAAGAAATCCACTTCATCCACTTTCGTTTGCCCCAAGATCTTCAACAGCAGCACTAGGCTTCCGCTTTGCGTCCAGGAGCTCAAGACCCGTCAAGCTGGTCAAAGCTTTGTGTTGAGTGCCACTGGATGCATCCTGCCGTTGCAGCGCCATGGAAGCAATGCCCAATCAATCAATGATTGACCGACGAAATCGATGGTGGATTTTTCCACTTACCCTCTGGTAAACTGCCACATAACGAACTGGAAAACCCATTTTCAATGAACAAATCGACTATTTCGACTGGGCCATGGCTTCAAGTTCGCGAACTGTTAGTCATTACCAGGCCGGGTAACGCTTCAATTACCGCAGAATCATCCACAGGGATCCAAAAAAATGAGGACTTGGGCAATAAGCCTGGGGCCTAGTCATATCCAAGCACTGGCTGGCTGAAAAAAAACGACCGAATGCAAGGTTGATCGAGAAATACTGTGGATGGGCCAGCGAAATCCTGCACCAGTTGGGACCTAGTAGGTACCAACAAAACTCTGTAAAGAATGGGATGATGATCGGATCAACCATCTACCAACTGGTGATTCGGATTTCGCTGGCCCATCCACCTTCATCTTCACCGTATCTCGTTGGAGGTCTTCATCCCAAAAATGGCCCGAAATGCCATAAGTCAGTAATGAGTCACCCCATATAAATAAGAATAAGCATAAACAGAACCATAGAAATCACCGGTAAATCACCATATAGATCCTACTAAATCCATATTTTTGTTACTTAATGTCAACCCCGGATTAATAAACCATGGTTATTTTCAATGAGGGGGTACTCCTCCAATAGTCATTTCATCCAATACTTAAATGGTACCCTACCAAACAGCCGTCTGGGGTTTATTAATCCAGGGTTGACATTAGATATGATAGATAAATTTACCATCAGTCCTAGTGAAAATGGCCATTTAGTTCGTTGATTTCCCCAATTTACCCATTAATAGCATGCTGATTTTCCATCGTTTTTTGTATGTTTACCAGAGGGTAAACCTCCATTTTCCCATGGTTTTCCTATGGTTTTCCCATTTTCCTATGGTTTTCCCATGGTTTTCCGCCAGGGCCCATCACTGCCCCGCCATCTGCCTGCCTCTCTAGATGTTGTGGCTTCCCATGGCATCAGCGGTGACCACAGGACCACGCTGCACTTACCGCCGCGGACCGGCTCACCGAAGGTGAAATTGGCAAAGACCTGGCGCCACTTGGGTAAGTTGGTGGAATGGTTGGGAGTTTATATGGGGGAATATATATATGTATGTATGTATGTATGTATGTATATATATATGTATATATATATAGGCAAACTAGTCTATAAACAAACTATAATCTATAGTCTATGGTTGTATCATTGGCTTTAGACATAACTTAGAACTAACAGCACCTTGTAGAAGACCCTGGTGATTGATGGTTAGAAGTGACGTAGTAATAGCTGGTTCAATGGTATGGGTGTAGAGTGTCAACTAAAACCATCCAGTTGTGTGGCTAATTCGAGCCTTGGCTCATCGTTTACCCGGCCTGGTAAACATACAAAAAACTATGGAACATTACCATTTTTCAATATTTTTCTTGGGACAATCCACGAACTAAATGGTGATTTTCCAGTTCGTTATGTTAAATTACCAGAGGGTAGTCTTTTGGCACAGGTGGACATCCAAACTCTCCATTGATGGGCAACCAACAACAATGCTATGTTCCAAGCGTGGGAAAACAGAAGAAACGCATACAGAAGAACATAGATCAACAGAACTGTCATGTTTGATGAGTTTTGACACCTTCCATGGTTTTCGCGTTGCTTCAACATGATAACATAGTGACATAGTACAGTACTTCATTCAGAATTGGGATCATCATCGAATTTCAAACTCTGGGGAAACAAGAGGAAGGATATTCAAATCGACTGGCCGTTGCTGTCAATATCTTTTAATCTTCAACCTTCCAATCATGAAATTCTCTAGTTGGTGGTTTCAACCCCTCTGAAAAATATGAAAGTCAGATTGGAGATCATCATCCCAGCTATTGGGGAAAATAAAAGTCATGTTCCAAACCACCAACCAGTTATCAAACAAAGATCGGATGAGACAAATATCTCGGTAAATTAACAATTCACTAACCAGAAATAAGGTCATTTGGGGATAGTTACCCCTACTATTTTCAATCTTCCAATCTTCAAACTTCCAATTCTTCCATGAATTTCTTCGATAAATGCATCCAACCTCCAGACCTGACCGGTAACAGCTCACACCTTGCCAGTGACCCGTTGCGTCGCAGGTGTGGAGGAGCCCACCATGAGGTGCGATTGGTCCAGCGTCAGAGACCTAAACAAAAAGCCATGGGAAAATACCGGAAAATGCTTTGTAAATAATGTCAACCCTGGATTAATAAACCCCAAACGGCCATTTAATTGGGAAAGTACCATTTAAGTATCAAATCATGACTATTGGGGGAATACCCCCTAATTAATAAACCATGGTTTATTAATCCGGGGTTGACATTATAGACAAAGTCGTAATGGTGCGAAACGTAGGGAATGGATGGGTTGCTGGGGGTTGCTGGGATGATTCTTAATAGTGATGACTGGGCATGATGACTGGGATCATTCCCGAAAATTCCCTGCGTTTAGCACCAGTAAGAAGTGGGGCCCCCGGTTACGAAATCGCGATTGGTTGGGGGTCACATAACTCCAATTTCACGAACTGGTTCATGATACTTATAACTCTAGTTAATAGGGATTAAACCAACTTATGTCTGGGGGGCCCACATTGTATCTAAAAAGTAGCAAGTGTTCTGTTTCATTTACTTTTTTTGATTGGGAAACCATCGCGTTTTTTTCTTTTGAGTGGGTGGTACGGATTTTTCATTGGGACAAACATCTCAAACATAGATCGATGCTGCCCTTGCCTTTTCCTTGCATTCCCTGTGTCAGTATACTTGGCGACGGAAAACACATACCAGGGTACCTACTTTTGGGTATTCTATAGATCCAAAACTCAGATCCTGGTCAATCTTTGGTAAAAAGAAAGTCCTTTGAATCCTTTGCCAGTTTTGATGGATATGTTCCATAGCAAAAAAAACTGAAGGGTTATATAAACTACTCGCCTGCCGCCCCAGTCGGGAATGACATGGATTAAATCCCAAACATTCGCCACAGAACATTGGGGTTATGGCCCTTTATGTACCCGTTATAAGTCAGAGAAATAACCCCATTTACTATTTATAATTAGCCATTTATAACTGGTTGGTGGTTGAGCCCTACCCCTCTGAAACATATGAAAGTCAGTTGGGATGATGACATTCCCAATATATGGGAAAATAAAAAATGTTCCAAACCACCAACCAGATAATCATAGAAATAACTGGTAAACGGTTTGAAAAAATGGGGTTTTCGAAAAGCCCAGGATCGTCCCTATCCGTCCCTATCCGTTGGCTGGCTGTTCGGGACCGGTAAGTTTTCGAGAATGCGAGATGTTTAAGAATGGATTGGTTTACGGGAAAATCTACAGGAAACCATAGATTTTCTCATTAAATAAATAAATATATATATATATATATGGGTTTTTCCTGTAATCGTTCCCTTAAACCAATCCATTGAATGTTGGTGCAAATAACTTGGTTATATATTTTTTAACTAACTAGGGTTTCTTGGTCAGACAACAAACGAGTTAATGTGGTTTAGAAATCACAAATAACTTGGGGGGTCACCTTTTATGCAGTGGGTGATTGCCCAACTGGCACGAAAGATGGGATAGCTATCCCATGTCTAATCGTAGAATCTCCGCAAAAACGCGAACAAAACTTTATCACCGACAGTTATAGCCCTTTACCAGTTATAAGTCAATGACATCACCCCATTTATGGAATTATAACTCTATAGAAATAGCTATGTATCATCATAGAAATAAGTACGTATTTCCGGCCAAAAAACTGCATGAAGCTACCCTTCTCCACTTGGTTTACCCATTCGGCATACGAGACACACTTGGAATCGCGGCAAGACGTACTCCTCCACGCTGAATGGTGCCTGGGAGGGTGCCTCTAACCTAGGATAATCGGATTGGTTGAAACTAGACCCATGTTGTATACTAATTATATATACTATATATATATATATTATATATATATATTTATATGTATATTACTATATTCTGGGAATATATACTACAGTATATATATATATTGGTTGGTGGTTGAGCCCCACCCCTGTGAAGAATGATGGAGTGGATTAACTATTGGTGGTTCACCCCAGTTATAAGTGGATTAACCCGCTCCTTATCCCATGTAAATCACTGGGGTTATAAGCCACTTACGAGCCGTGGGATGAGCCACCAAGTATTTTTTGTTGATAAACATGGATACACCAACAATGTTCTATCGAACTCCCTGGGCCAGTTTCCTCTGCATTGCAATCACCGTTTCGAGGACATCGGAGTAGACATACAATTAGTGGGGCCCCCAGCCACGTGATGTGAACGTTGGTATATAAAGCTCAGTTATAGTTATCAATTATAAGATATTATAATTATAAGTACAAGCTATCTTTTGGAAACTTATAAGATAGATATTTCACTATGGAGTTATGTTATTATTTCACTATGGGGGTTTATTTCCATAGTGAAATTGGAGTTATGTGGCCCCCAGCTTAGCTATCTACGGGGCATCACTTTGTAGACGCACAACATATCTGTGGCCAGTCTTCAAGCTCTGACCCATGTCCATCCAAGATTATCCAAGTAGACATGGGCTTCGTAACAAAACATGTGACAAGCCTCAATGTTTTATAACTTGTCCCAAACAGCATCTAAATCATGTTAAATCCAGTGTCATGTTTAGCCATATTCAGTACAAATTATGATCCTTTATGACCCCCAAAATCCGTTGATCATCAAATTTGTCCCAAACATACTGAAATTGCCGATTCACTTCAGACGCAGAAATCACGACCCACATCGCCGCAGAAAAAAGTTTCGCGCCTGAGCCGATGCGCCTGACAGGGCCACCGTGGTCACCGTGGGAGGCCCCCCAGTGATGTTTGTTGGTTTAGATAAGCCCCAGCAACTATAGCTATAAATGCCATAAACCATAGTGAAAATGGACTTATGTTCACCAACTTAGCTATCTTGGGGGCCTCACATTGTACATGAAGGTATACACGTATATACCCTCTGGTAAACGAACATAGCGAACTGGAAGATCATCATCTTTAAGTTCGGTAAATCCACGAACTTTTCCTGAGCCGTTTGAAAAATAGCAAAGTGTTAGTCATTACCTAATCGGGTAATCCCATTGATTCATTGATTCATTCTGGTCAAGTTCGGTTGATTGGATATACCCTCTGGTAATTTAACATAGCTATTGAAAATGGCCATTTATAGTGTTTTTTCCCATTAAAAATGGTGATTTTCCATAGTTATGTGGCTGTTTACCAGAGTGTACATCTCGTTACGTCGTTGGATGATGAAACATATTGTAATACGTGACCCTCTAATTGTTGGCGAAGGTTGGATGGTAAACTATGTGATTTACATGACGGATGCCATCAAAAATAACCCTATATCATCCCCTATCCCATGAAACATGGAATACCGTTGTTGGTTGAAAACAGCTTCCCATTCATCATATTCATATGGGATAGTTCATAATCCCCAAAAACATCCAATAACCAGGTAGAACCTATACCCCAATAGCCCAGGTATACGGTATATTATTATATCCTCAAGGCGTAATTGGTTAGTTCATAACCCCAATATTATGTTCAACTGGATATTGGGGTATACTAACCCCAGCTGGTTAGTCCACAACCCCATAATTGGTTAGTTCAGAACCCCAGCTGGTTAGTCCACAACCCTGTCATATTATCATCTGCATGTCCAACTGGAGCATCGGCTTGATGACTGGTAACACCTTTGCGAAGCGTCTCAAAGACAGGCTCTTCGGCCATCTTCTTGCCTGTCTTGTAGAGCTCTACGTTTGTTGACAACATGTAAGCATTATACACCCCCCAAAAAATCAGAACAAATATATATATATATGTATATATCTTATATTGATTTGTGTTTACAGTTCATGGATAGGATTTCACATGATTTCACTGTCCTATCTTTTTTGGATGTTTCATTTCATCTCCATCTCCGCATCACGGGCCTGCACCAGCCCCGGGAACGGCCACTTGTGCCAAGTGTCGCCCAAGCAACGGCTCCTGCACTTGTTGACATTAAAAAAAACAAAAAAAAACGACATAACGCAAGTCAAAGAAGGACCATCCAAAAAAATATGGTTGAACAATGTTTGAACATGTATGGCCTTTTTCAAAAACGGCTCAACATTAATTATCTATATAGGTTATGGGTACAAGAGTATAGGTACAAGGCGTTGACAAGACATATTAATTTGTTTCTATTGTCCTGGCAGAGAACACCAGTGCATCTCCAAATGAACAGCACAGAAAAACGCACATCTTGTCCGTCACCATGTGAGCAGGGGGAGTGTCAAAAACTCATCGACCAGAGGCTTCACTGCATCACCTGGTCTTCTTCCTGTTGCTGTTGTGGTTGTAGTGTTGGACTGATTTACTACAGCTGGTTGGTGGTATACCCACCCCTCTGAAAAATGATTGAGTACGTCAGTTGGGATGATGAAATTCCCAACTGAATGGAAAATTACCAGAGGGTATTTCCTATTAATACCCCCATTTTGGTTGGTGAATTCCCTATGAATCACCATGAATCACCCTTATGAAATTCCCAACTGAATGCAAACATTTAATCAGTAGCCATTTCAGGAACCAATTTATTGGAGGTACCGATTCCATATATAAGGCCTATTTTTCAGGCCTAAATTTCAGGGGATATACCCCCAAAATATGGCCTTATATGGTACAGTACCTCCATTTATTGGATCCTGAAATTTTCATTGATATAAAAAAAATCTTCCAAACCACCAACCAGACAGTGTTTGGTGAAATTTCCTGGTTTGATTTGAGAACTTCACCAAGGTCAAAAAGGAAACTGGGATCCGTGGAAATCCCCGATGAATCCCACCCATATGCAACCCATGGTGTTGGTATATAAAAACCTACACAACTGGGTGATGTTTAAGGCAAATGTAGGTTTTTATATACCAGCACCATGGTTCGCATATGGGATATAAATGGAAGTGCTACCCTCTGGTAATTTAACATAGCTATTGAACATGGCCATAGAAATAGTGAGTTTTCCCATTCAAAAAATGTGATTTTCCATAGTTTTTTGTATGTTTACCAGGCCGGGTACTAGAAAATCATCCTTAAATGGTGCATGTTCCATTGCCACCTCTGATTACCAGCACCCTTTTCTTTCTCCACTCTTCAACATCCTCCAAATGCGGATTTGGTCGTTTGATGTTGCTCCACATCCAAATTGATGAAAGTCAATTGGCCTCCATTGTCTTGTTTTCATGGCCAATCAGCCAGATACCCTGCAAAAAATGACAATTTCTTTGCTGGTGAACGTAGATATTCCCATTTTCATACCAGAAGACTAGTTAGGATTAATAGGTATCCAATGGTATCCATGTAAGATTGATCTAGTTTTTATATATCTTGTTTACGTGAAACAACTATATATTTGCAACTATGACACCACAAAATCACTGAGCTTAAATTTCTTTGTCGCAAGTGATCTCCACGTTTCTCGATTTTGGTGACTGATATCCCCATCTTCGGTGGTTAACCAATTCTAAACCCATGAGCTAACCATATTTTCTGCTTCGAACAGTCAATGAACCCATTTTGAGGTTTCCTAAGTCATAGGGGTAGCCCCAAATCCTCTATGTTAGTAGGATTTTCCATGAAATAGTCACCATCCAATGCTCGCTTGGGGTACCACCATGACTATGGAAAGCCCCATATCCACCGGGTTAAAGGCCCAACGCAACAGGCTCTACCCAGACAAGGGGGTGTTCCTGCGCAATTGGAAAGGTAAACTCGGCGACTCCATATTCATCCTTAGGGGCAGAGCTTGGATCAGGTGCAACCAGTATAGGTATGGTTCAAAAGTAGGTAACCATAGGTACAATGTGAGGCCCCCCAGTGAAGTTTGTTGGTTTATAATCCCCAGTAACTATAGTTATAAGTACGATAAACCATAGTTATTGGAGTTATAAACCAACTTAGCTATCTTGGGGGCCTCACATTGTAGCCCTAAAATTAAATTTTTTGATACCAAACATGAACAGAATCTGCGTTTTTTTTGGCCTCAAAACTCTTTACGCATAGTGTCAAAGTAGCTTCTGGTGCGACCCCCCCACCAGAAGTAAATATGTTCTCTGTCCTTCATGGTTTAATTGGTACTCGTATTCTGCTTTTTACTTGTGATAGGGGTTGCAATTTGTGGTGCTGACCCTTCCCTATCTCATTATTTGATTCTTATTCTCATCATTCTGGGCAAACAATAACAATACTACCTGGTGGTTCATCCCATTTAGTAAGTGGGTTATAACCCCAATTTTAAGTGGATTAACCCTACTTATCCCATTTATAACTGGGGTTATAACCCACTTACGATTCGTGGGATGAACCACCAAGTATTAATTCACTAACCAGAAATGGCCCGGCCATAAACAGGTTCGATTCCCCGAATCCAATTCCCATGATTTCAATGAGGTCACAGTGGGAGCTTCGGCTTGTAGGTATCCGCGTTGTTCCAGAATTTGGGCTGGAGAACACATGCGGAAATTTGCGTTGTATAGGAACACATGTCCCTTGGAAACACACAGAAATATGTATATATATGTATATACACATATATATTTATATATGCATATATATATATTTATTTATTTATTATAATATGTGTGTGTCTGAAAATGTGATATCTCCCCTGAAAATTGTTAGTGTCAGAAGGGAACACAATGATTTAACCAATTATCACATAATGGTATTGTCAGATCAATGCAATTTTTATCGACATTTTGGGGGCGCGAAACAAACTAAAAATCATCGTCCAGGCACTGTTGCTTTCATGGTCTTGATGAGCTTAAAACCTTCTGGACTCATCACCTGGCGACTGATCGGCGTTGTCGACTTGGCGGCGCCAATGCAAATCGTGGCCAAATCGTGGATAACCGTTGGATAAGCTGCAAAGAAACATGTTACCATCTGGTTATGACTAACATAGCCATGGAAAATCACCATTTGTAATAGGTAAACCATCTATAAATGGACCATTTTCCATGGCTATGTTAAATAACCAGAGGGTAGATCAGCAGGATGTCATACAAAGTTGTCTGGCTGGTGGTTGAGCCACCCCTCTGAAAAAATATTAGTCAAATGGGATTATTGTTCCCAATATATGGAAACATATAAAATCTTCCAAACCACCAACCAGTTGTGTACCCGTAACATAAACATGAACTACATCGCCATGGTTCGAACATGGAGGACAAACCTTGACATCTGAAGTACATTTCACCCAGGAGACCCTGGGTGACACAGTGAAACGCCACCCAGAGGTTGGTTGTTAAAAACAGATTTATGACGCACACGTTGTGACTAACGTTGCAAGAATGTCTCAACATCATTATTTTCTGGAATGTAAGCAAATGTCGCTAATCTTCAACAATTTTAGAACGACGTCATTAGGTTTCAATTTATAGATAAAACATGGCAAAAGTCCAGCAACTAACATACCGCACCAAGGATTGTTTGAATTGGAACAATAACTTCAATTTGCCCCTGGTACAATGAAAAAACAATCGCTTGGTGCCCCCATAAACTTTAGTAGTGGACCTATAGATCTGTAATGGATGAACATGGATGAACCTCAGGGGTTGTCCATCCATTCCCGCCCGCAATACACTTCCATCCACTACAGTTAAGGCCCTTTACCAGTTATAAGTACTTATAACACCATTTATAGAATGTATAATCCCATTTATAACCAGTTATAACTAATAAATGGCCATAACTGTACCCTTTACGAGTTGGTTTCCAATTTCGAATCAAACATAGCACGGGAAAAACACGAATTTTAGTTCGATGATTTCTCCGTGAAATGCTTGCCATGTTTGTGAAACCGGAGAGTATATCCCATTGTAAGATATTGTAACACACTAATTTTCCTTTACATTGTTTTAAATTATATATCACCAAAAAATAGTTGGTTGATGTTGGTTTTGTTATCCTTAAAAGTAAGGCTATTGAGAATTGGAGTTTGCCATTCAGAACTAGAGTTGGGTTCAAATTCACAGCAGACCATGGAAAAGGGGACCAATGCACAGCCCACTGATGTGGCACAGGCAGTCCTGCCGAGACCATTGAGTGCCGGAAGTTCCAAACAATAAAATATCACTTCCCCATTCACAAATTGAAATTTGATTCAGGCATATTTGTCCATCCTTTTCTGCTTCCGGCCATAGCCGTTGCGCAACATGTCGTTCCGTGAAAATTGTTGAAAGGAAAACACCCAAAAGATTCGATACCTCCATGATAAATTTGGGTGTTTACATTCCTATAAACTGATTGGAATTTGAAAGGTTGATGACATAATATGGTTGCATTAGTTACATTGTTACCATGCCTATAATTTCTATAAACGATTATAATCCATGATATCCATGATTATTTCTAGAAATCATCATCATCCACAGCTAGATCATTCCCCCACGATTTCACCATTAAAAAAATCCCGGAAAAAACTATAACCAATCCCTATCAATCCCTACTTGGTGGCTCATCCCACGAATCGTAAGTGGGTTATAACCCCAGTGATTTACATGGGATAAGTAGGGTTAATCCACTTATAACTGGGGTGAACTAACCCACTTACCAAGTGGGATGAGCCACCAAGTATAGCCTATAACTCACAACAAAAACCTATACCATCTGGTTATGACTAACATAGCTATGGTAAATCACAATTTCCAATAGGTAAACCATCTATTTCGATTAGGGCCATCTATACCATGGCTATGTTTTCAAAGATTCCCATACACAAAATCTTGAGTTCCCAGAAATAGGACTTTCCACGAGTTTTCCACCAAACTGGGACCTTCCAAACGATAGCTAAGTTGATTTTTGACTCTAGGAATTATGGTTTATGACTTACAGGTGCTAAACGTAAGGAATGAGGGAATGATCCACAATAACTATGAATAATAATAATCCCAGCAGCCCCCAGCAACCCATGCATTCCCTACGTTTAGCACCAGTAAGATGATGCGAAAATAACCATAGTTGATGGGGTTTATATAAGACAACGTTCACATCACCTTTGGGGGGTCTCGCATTGAGAAACAATATGACTGCACCCATTGATGTGAACGTTGAGTCAAAAAATCACCAGTACCTATAGAGTTCGTTATAAGTACAATCAACTAGCTATTGGTGTTATTAATCAACCAACTTAGCTATTGAAGTTACTTAACAATGGTTAAACGTTACAATATACATGGTTGATTTTCCATTGCCATTAAAAATATGATAGTTATTTACTTGGTGGCGAACTACCCGCGGCTCGCGGTTGTGGGTTAGTTCACCCCAGTTCCAAGTGCATTACCCCTAGTGATCCCATGTAAATTAGTGGGGTGAACTAACCCACAACCACGAGCCGTGGGATGAGCCACCAGGCAACCATGAACCGTTTACTCTCTGGTAAACTAACATAGCTATTGAACATGGCCATTTATTTCCTTGATTACCATTAAACAAATGGATGGTAAAAAAAAGGTGGTTCTAACAACATAGTTCGAATACCAGTTATGCCCCACTTTGCAAGTGCCATTTTTGATGGCCTCGAAGCTCAGGTTTCTTGCGAGCGGACGCAGGTCGGCGGCATTCAGCGCCAGTGCGCGCAAGCGCACCACTTGCCCGGGCCTCAGCGGCACAATTTAGGTCCCAGAGGAAAACCAAAGGAAAAACGGTGATTTATGATGCTTTATGGTGATTTATGGTGATTTATGGTGCTTTATGGTGATTCATGATGATTTATGGTGATTTATGGTGATTTATGGTCCCAGACATCAAAACTTGCAGGAAACAAAGCGGGGCATAGCTAAGTTGACTTTATAACTCTAAAAACTATGGGTTTTCGATACTTATAACCATAGATAATTGGGTTTCTAAACCAACAAACATCACTGGGGGAGCCCACATTGTCTGCGCCACCAATCTGGCATTTCTCTTTGGATGCCCGGAGCATCTTGGTGAGAACATATGTGAAGGTACAAGTAGAACTAAGGTGAGGTGGCCAAGTACCCACGGTTCCAAAAATCCCACGTACAAATCACTGGGGTGAACTAACCCACAACCACGAGCCGTGGGTAGTTCGCCACCAAGTGTATATCAAATATTAATCATGCTATATAATTATATATATATATATCTCTCTCATATAGTTGCCATAATTAGTGTACCCCAAGAGATGGTTGTAAACTTCACGATTTTTCATGGGCCTCACCCACAGCCATGAAACCGTTTGGACCGAAGGCTGAAGGCCTTGCTGGAATGCTACTTCCATGGGGTGTGGCCCTTCGTGCTGCATCATCTCGGGCAGCTTCAGCAGCCTTTGCTGCATTCGTTTTCAGACGATGTTCCATCAGAGCCTTCTCGGCCTCCAAGAACAAATCATGCCTTTCTTTTTTAGCCTTCTTTGCCTCTGAGACAAATTGCTCTTCCTCCATGCTTTTCTTTTTTTCCACCTCCACAGCCGTTTCTGCCAGAGTGCTTTCCTCTGTAGCCACCCGGCTCGCAGCCTCTAAGGCTGCTTCTGTAGCAGCATCACCATACGCAGATTGCCTTTGCCCACCCGATGACGAATGGATCTTTGAATGTTATAGTCCTCCATGATCTCTGTCCTGAGAGCAGCCAAAGAAACAACATGTGAAGGACTGGAAATAGTCAAAAGGGTTGATGTTCACTCATGTGAAATTGTAAAGACATTTTTTCCAAGGAACATTACATCATCCAAAGGTAGCATCGCAACTGATGCTGGGGCCAACAATAAATTCCTTCTCAAATTTTCTGCCTCCTTCGCAGCTTCAGCATCTACCCTTACAAGCATACAGTTATGGCCCTTTGTATACCAGTTATAAGTCAGTGAAATCATCCCATTTATGGAATTATAACCCTATAGAAATAGCCATTCACAACTGGTTGGTGGTTTTAACCATCTTGAAAAATATGAAAGTCAATGGGAAGGATTATCCCATATATTATGGAAAATACAAAATGTTCCAAACCACCAACCAGATAATCATAGAAATAACTAGTATTTCCGGCCAAAAAACTATAGTTATAGTGGCCCCATATCCCAACTGGCTCGGGGCATATTTCATCATGATTATACCATGCTATAAGTAACTTCTGGCCTGCACCCACAGGTAGGTAGTATATCCCATTAGAATCCAATTATATCCTATGAAATCACATTATACATCGTTTAAATCCCATTAAATCCCATTAAATCTCATTAAATTCCATTAAATCTCATTAAATTCCATTAAATCCTATTGAAATCTCATTCAATCACCATTTTTCTTGAGATCTCCAGCATTTCGGGAAGCTACCGGGGATATGATCGTTCGCTCCATATGGTTTCCCGGTCTGAATCCACCAAGATGCTTGTAAAGAGCTTTGTCCGCCTGCCACAGCGAGTTTTCAGAACAACAGCGGCTATTGGTGTGAAATCAGAAAATCAAAACATGTCAAAAGTGTATGGAAGAAATTGCTGGATCATGCCCCCAGATCTAATGGTAGGTGGTTACTGCAGTTATTGTCCGAGTTATACCATTTATATCCCATGACGGATCCATGATGCTGGCAGAAAAATGCTAACATGACTGGGGTATATTGATGGGATCCATGGCACACCATATATAGCAGCACCATGGATCCTATGGGTATGGAAGAAATTGCTGGTCGTATTTCCATAGTGGTTGACTCAATGCAATATATATATAAGATACATCTCTGGACACACACAACGATTGATATATATAAATATATATCCTTTGGTAAAATAACCTAGCTATGAAACATCAGCATTTTTACGAGGTACAGTAAATTAGGAAACTTCTCTGTACAGGCATTTTTCATATCTTAAATTGCGACCATATCTCTATACAGCCTTAGCCCCTTTTCTAGACAGAAACAGTCATCTGTAGCATCCTGGAAAAACACAACCAAGCCTCTCTTGAAAATCAGTTGGTGTTACTTTTGATATGTTTGATCCCTGTTAATCCATCTAATTTTTGATTCTTTTAAAAATGTTGGATATTCCCATATTATCTTGTTTTAGAGTCATCCCCAAAAGCGGAGAGAATTTTTCGCATTAAAATAGTCAACATTGAGGTTCTATCTTTTTTTTGGGATTACTACAATGCGGTGCCCCCCCCAGTTATGTTTGTTGGTTTTTAATCCCAGTACCTACTTCGTTATAAGTATCATAAACCATAGTTATTGGAGTTATGTTCACCAACTTAGCTATCGTTTGCGGAGGCCCCACTTTGTATATCCATTACTCTCTGGTAATTTAACATAGCTATTGAAAC
>Ga0126342_10002701_pt1:0-7500 | contig 28168 bp, 26 predicted proteins | sample Cyp1metagenome_FD_92528 | JGI IMG/M metagenome (GOLD analysis project Ga0126342, IMG submission 92528) | Coral microbial communities from Lord Howe Island, Old Settlement Bay, Australia - Cyphastrea 1 metagenome | ecosystem: Host-associated > Invertebrates > Cnidaria > Coral ... | reverse complement strand
GGGAACAGAATCCCCAGGCACGGGAGAGAATCCAAGATATTTGTCAGCCTCCACAATGTGAGGCCCCCAAGATAGCTAAGTTGGTGAACATAAGTCCAATTTCACTATGGTTTGTGGCATTTATAGCTATAGTTGCTGGGGCTTATAAACCAACAAACATCACTGGGGGGCCTCACATTGCAGGTATATGCCATGATCAATGGGAAATCTCCAGGATCCAATACATAGAGGTACGTGGTACTGTATTAATTATATATGTTTGGCCATATGAATTGTGAGGATATTCACTGAAATTTGGGCCTGAAAAATAGGCCAAACATATATGGAATCGGTACCTCCAATAAATCGGTTCCTGAGATGGCCTTTGATGATTTTTCAAAAGACAAACAAGATTGGGACATGCCGAAGACACAAAGTAACAACACACAACAAGACAATCCAACATCTGGTTGGTTGGTGGTTTCAACCCATCTAGTTGGGATTATTATCCCACCTAGGCTGTAACATGTAAGAAAGATAATTAAAACCACAAACCCAACATCTTTCACCAACAACATTGTTTTAACAATCATCGACGAATATACACAGTGTGTACTCAGATCTGGACATACCCAGTACCCTTTCATTGGATGCCTTTGAAAGGAATTGTAAAACAGTTCCCACGGTTTATTTTTGTTAATCCTTACAGTTATGGCCATTTATTAGTTATAACTGGTTATAAATGGGATTATACATTCTATAAATGGGGTTATAAGTACTTATAACTGGTAAAGGGCCTTAACTGTAAATGAATCATCATGATTGAATCATCCTTAAATCATAGGTTTGTTCAACAAATTCGTATTTTCCCATAAAATTAATCCCCACCAACCACATCATCAGCCAGGTCAACTGGCCCAACTGGCTCCCCGTTTGTGCTGACTGAATCAACCCATTGAATAAACCAATACTTCTGACTTCTATCATGTCGTTTGCTTCAGTCTTGTATAGCAGCTCCAACTGGCTCCTCATGTCTAATAGTGAATATATATATATACATACCCTCTGGTAAACTAACATAACCATGGAAAATCACCATTTTTTGTGGGGAAATCAACTATAAATTGCCATGGCTTCAAAAGCTAGGATAAATTACCAGAGGGTATGTATATATACAATGTGAGAGCCCCCAGTGATAAGTGGGTTTATAAGCCCCAGCAGCTATAGCAATAAATGCCATAAACCATAATTAGTGAAATTGGACTTATGTTCACCAACGTAGCTATCTTTGGGCCCCACACATTGTATATATATATATGGATACAACAGGTTCCTAATAGTTACATCCATTCAACACCAGTTATGTCATGTTCTCTTTTTTTCTTTCAATAGCCCTAATCTTTGAAGAATAATGTGGGAAACACAATTTCAGGAACCATCCCCCAGTCATCAACATTTTTATCGCTGGTATGCTTACCATTTCCAGTCATGGCTGGTTTATGGCATTGGTTTTACCCACATTACATACTATCTAAGCTGGGGATAAGGCCATATATCCCCATGTCCATATATCCCCCCCAAAAAAATATTATATATATATGGCAGTGGGTCAAAACCTTGTATCCCTGGTGAACCCCAAAATAGCTGGTATTTATGGATGTTCATCCCACTAAAAATGGTATTAATAGGTATTGACCCATACCCATATATACACCAACTATTTGGGAATGGTTTATACCAACTATTTATTAAAACTATGGGAATTTCCCCAGCAGCGGAACCGCTGCCGGACCTGGTTCCCAGGCACCATAGTGGCACTGGCCAGCACGGAATTGGCCGAGACCAGCTGCAACGTGTCCACCTGCGGAGTGGATCATTGGGGAAATTCCATGGGAACTTGGGTTTTTCGGAGCGGGTGAATCCATGTTAATCCACAAAATTTGAAATGGTCCACATGCCATCATCACACTTTGTTATGTTACTCTCTGGTAATGACTAACATAGCTATGGCTATGGAAAATGGCCGAGTTATAGCTCATTTACCCATCGAAAATGCTGGTTTTCCATCGTTTTTTCTATGTTTACGAGGGTACTTGAAACTTGGTGGCTCACCCCACTTTACCAAGTGGGTTATAACCCCAGTGCTGTACATGGGAAAAGTAAGGTTAATCCACTCAAAAAACTGGGGTGAACGAACCCACAACCACGAGCCGCGGGTACTTCGCCACCAAGTAGCAAGTGCTTATTCACAGATTTAAGATGATTAAAGCTAGTCGAAGATGTTCCCATCTTTTTCACTGGACCCAGAGATCTAATACAATAAACCAGGATTTCGTTTGGGAGGTATTAATTGAAAAAGGAGATGAACTTCTTTTGAACATCTGAATCTTTAGTTTCAGAGAAACATTATGGTTGAAACACGTTGAAACTATGGGTTTTAAACCTAAAGTTGGAGTGGCTTCTACTTCCCTATGAATACAATTCCGCGAATGCAAAGCAAGTTAAGTCTGAGCTGGTTAGGTTGATCTTCATGCATGTATAGCAACAACAATAGCACACTACCCGGAACACGAAGCTGCCAGCTACCCTCTGGTCATTTCACAGTTTGCTATGGAAACCCTAGGCCATTTATAGATGATAAACCTGTTGATTTACTTGTTAAAAAAATGTTATTTTCCGGTTCGCTATGCTTAATGACCAGAGGATGCTATATGGTGAAACCCAGTATCTGGTGGTGTGCATTGTCTCTCAACTTTCCTAACCGGGTAAGCACTAACGGTTAGCATGGACCAATGGAGTGGTAGCAACTTGTCCGGACAAATCATTCACAAAACCAAAACCTAAGAGGTTGTAAACTCCATTAACTAGTTCTAAGTAACTATAGTTATAAGTTAAAAGTACCATAAACCATAGTTATTGGAGTTATTAACCAGCTTAGCTATCTAGGGGGTCCCACTCTGTATTGAAAATCACCATTTTTAATGGGTAAACAATGGTAAACTCATTATTTCTATGACCATTTATTAGTGAACTAACTGGTTATTTGGCTCTGGGATAATATATACAGTCAATTTTGATGGGGTTATAACTTAGTACTTATAACTGGTATAACTCGGGCCTTACCTCTGGAAATGACTCACAGAACTATTGAAAGATCCACCATGCTATTAATGGGTAAATCAACTATTTCGACTGGGCCATGGCTTCAATAGTTTTTTGTATGTTTACCAGAGGGTAACTTCACCGGAAACTTCCCGAGATCCGGCGGGTCTTTTTCGCTGACAGCTGTGGCAACTGCTGCTTGACGCCTGCGAAACAAATCCTGTTTTGTGTGGTCTCGGATTCAACGCGACCGGGTGATTAGGAATGCTTCACTTATGGCTTTCCCAGCAGTTTCCTGGAATATTTCACAGTAGTGCTTCATATACATCTCCATGTTTCATAGGTAGCTTCTCATGTTTATCAGCTATGGGCCATGGCTTCCATAGCAAAGTGTGAAATCATCAAGGGGTATACCTATGTATACCTCCACTACAGTTAAAGTCCGAAATACCAGTTACTTTTATGGTTATAAATGATTATATATGGCTATTTGGGGTGACTTGCTGACTTAGAACTGGTATTTTGGGCCAGAACTGCAGAATTCAGTGAACAAACAGGGTTTCATGTATTGGTGCTCTGACTGTATGTGCCATGGTGGAAACATGATGGCTTATTGTCATCCCACCATCATTAGAGATTCGTTGTAATGGGTATATATATATGTATATATAATGTGTGTTGCTTGCTACAAGCAATGACATTCGATATGACATCTACGATGTGGATCTTTTCTGGGTAGTTCTTAAATGTTTCAAATCACATTGCATCAGTATCTCTGCACCTTTCTCTGATTGTACTAAAACATAATATTGAATATAAGATACTACTGTATGAGATATTGCCGTAAAGGATATAGTATCCTAACAGATATGATACAAAAAAAAACAGGTATCACATAACATTATCTGATATATAATGATATATATATACATACATACATATACATATTGTATAATCTGATTTCGGTGATGGAATATGATGGAATATGATGAAATATGATCGATACTAGGTGATATCAGAAACGCTCTTACAGCACCCTTCGAAAAACGACTGTATATAAGGATATGTGATAATGTGATATCATATAATATTCTGCTATCGCAGCACTCACTCTGCAAACATGGATGCTCTCACAGCACCATCATCGATGCATGCATTGCAGCACAATTGACAATACATATCGGTACTGGTGCTATCACAGCACCTTCAATTACCTGCTGAATGGAATGCCAAACCTGCGATGTGGTGACAAAATGTGGATGTACTCTCTCAGCACATCCAAATAACATACTCTCTCAGCATGGCACTCGGCGATACTATCACAGCATCGCCTGTTGTTTCTGATTCCATGTAAAAATGGTTGTATAATATTGTAGAATACATGTTGTAAAACCAGGAAGGGGAAATCCCATAACATCTAACAAGATCCTTAATCATTCAAGAAACATCAACAATAAAAACAGAAGACATGATAAAAGATGATACAACCATGTTGCTGATGTGAAAGCACTCGGCCATACTATCACAGCATCGCCTCTTGTTTCTGATTCCATGTAAAATAGTTGTATAATATTGAAAAATACATAGCCTGACTTTCTGGGCCGTCCTGCCCCCCACCCCCTCAGCCCCTCAAACCGCAGTGCCGCACACTGCCGCACACTGTGCATTAATTGACATTTATTGGAACAGAGTAAGAAATATAGTATTGAGTATTGAGTCCACGTCACTGAAAAAGGTGTAGTGAGCATCCACATGATTTCAAAAGATGTATGCAATCAATGGGAAACCAACAAAACCCGTCTCCACTTTGTTCTGGGTAACCTCCCAATATATCAGAATATATTATACAATGTGAGGCCCCCGTTTACGATAGCTAAGTTGGGGTTCACATAAGTCCAATTTCACGAATTGGTTTATGCCATTTATAGCTATAGTTGCTGGGGCGAATCTAAACCAACTTATAACTGAGGGGCCTCACATTGTAATATATATATATCAGAAAAGCACACATTATAATTAATAATACTGCCATCACAGCATCATTGGCAGTCAAATACCCAAAGTGATCGCACAGCACTTTGCCCAGGAAACTATACAGATGTATGATACCCACAAGATTCCATCTTATATTTACCATCTATTTTGAGCAGTTTCAGGAAGGGACTATGGACCTTAGATGTAGAATGGTTACATTATTTGATCTGTTGTTTTACCATCTATTTTGAGCAGATTCTGCAAGGATCTGTGAACCTTAGGTGTAGGATGGTTACATTTTTTTCTTTGGCTTTACCATATGTTTTGAGCTGTTTCTGAAAGCAACTATGGACTTTAGGCGTAGGATGGTTACATTATTTTACCTTTGGCTTTACCATATGTTTTGAACTGTTTCTGCAAGCAACTATGGAACTTAGGCATAGGATGGTTACATTATTTTATCTTTGGCTTTACCACATGTTTTGAACTGTTTAGGCAAGCAACTATGGAACTTAGGCATAGGATGGTTACATTATTTTATCTTTGGCTTTACCTTACCATATGTTTTGAGCTGTTTCTGCAAGGAAATATGGACCTCAGGTGTGTGATGGTTACATGATTTTATCGTTGTTTTTACCATCTGTTTCGAGCAGTTTCTGCAAGGAAATATGGACCTTGGGTGTAGGTTGATTACAAACATCTGCAAACTTCTTGGAGACAGTTTTCGGACAATAGGTCGGACATTGAACAATGTTTTACCTCCCCCCGTATCCGTAGAGACGGGGTGGGGGGGTTCGGAGGGAGGTACGGGGTGACGTATCTCTTACGGACTTTCACCACCCCCTAAATGTAAATGTAAATCTTCCGGGGCACAGTTTTTGACGTAGGAGGGGTCTAACATATATATATATATATATAGCCTTCCCCATCGGGAAAAAATACCTGAAATGGCCATTGAATTGATGATCTTCCTCCAATGTGGGTATCTAATCCACTCCAACTTGTGACTGGTTGGTGGTTTCAAACCCTCTGAAAAATATGAGTTCGTCAATGGGAAGGATTATAATGATTATCCCATATATTATGAAAAACAAAAAATGTTCCAAACCACCAAGCAGTTGAGCATGGCACATATCAATCTTAGGATTTTCATGAGCTCCAAACATTCAAACATGATCCCATTCTGTCGATTCAACCCCCAAATGCCAGATTTTAACCTGGATTTTGACCTTGTAAAGGCATCCAACAGATTGAGCACTTGAACTTAAATGGTGATGATGACTCCGTAAAGAGTTCTGATGTTTTCCTCCATGGAAAAGATTCAAAAACGAAGGACTGGACACCTTCGCCATCAAATTTCATCAAAAAAAAGTCCCATCCGCCAGCGTTGCTGTGTCCATCAAGGGAGCTTTCTGTGAACGCAGGCATGGCCGTTACACATCCACCTGCGCAAACTGGTCCGCTGGGCTGTGTGGTGCCACCAAATGCGTATGGAAATTTGATAGAAACACGCAGGGAGAAACCCAATTGAGGCCAAGGGTAACGGACGAAAGCTAGCTGTGGGCGATAACGAGAGAAGACAATGTAAATGGAACAGGAGTGAAATGGAATCCTGCTAGTTTCAGATGGGCATCTGCTCCTTCAGGTTGTGACGCAGCCATTTATTGCATGAAAAGATGCAACAACAAACTTGTTGGAATGCGTGTTGAAATAAGTAGACAAAAACCGGGCACCATGATCTACAAATGTGTACTTTTGGAATGGGGGCATCTCACAAATCATCCAGGGGGAGCTGCAGCTGACATGCAATGCTTCGAACCATCGTGAAACTCAGCAGATTTTCATGATTAGATTTCATTTGTCACCAAATTTCAATCTTGCTTGTCTTCTGTATCAATTTAATTTATCAATCTACATGTTCTAGGCCCTCGTTCTTGGGTCATATTTCGACCAACTGATGAAGTGGCAGCCCTAAGAAATCCCTCTCTAACGCACAAGAATTAGAGATACAAACAGCAAACAGTTTTTTTTTGGATTTATGGGGATGCAATGGGACATACCCTCTGGTAAATTAACATAGCTATAGAAAATCACCATTTTTAATTGGTAAACCATCTATTTCTATGGGCCATTTTCCATAGCTATGTTAGTTTACCAAAGGGTAATTGAACCTCAAACCAAACCTTCACATATTTCCTTTCTATTGAAGTATACCCTTCTTCGTGTTTTCATATTTTCCCAGTTCCATCCACTTACATTACATCTGGTAGTTCAACAACACATTTATTCTGATGGGTTACTAATTTTACGGGCAGGACTGAGGGTTGTCCCGGTATGGTCGTATGAACGTCAGTGGGAAGCTCATTTCTCTGCGCAGGCGCAGTGTTTTATGACTCTGGTACATCTGTGAGTTAGCGTAGTCTAAGACGATTTTTTGGAAAAAAT
>Ga0126342_10002700_pt1 | contig 28168 bp, 23 predicted proteins | sample Cyp1metagenome_FD_92528 | JGI IMG/M metagenome (GOLD analysis project Ga0126342, IMG submission 92528) | Coral microbial communities from Lord Howe Island, Old Settlement Bay, Australia - Cyphastrea 1 metagenome | ecosystem: Host-associated > Invertebrates > Cnidaria > Coral ... | reverse complement strand
GAGATATATATATATATAGAAAGAATTTGATCGATAGATAGACAGATAGATAGAGAGATAGTTTGATCGATAGATAGATGGATAGATAGATTGATAGATAGACAGACATATAGATAGATAGATAGATAGATCGATCGATCGATTGATAGATAGATGGACAGATAGATCGATAGATCGATCGATAGATAGATAGATACATAGATAGGTAGGTAGGTAAATAGTCAGAGAAAGAGAGAAAAAGAGAGGAACCATCAATCACCTTTCGATCCATCAGTGGCTTGGCTCTGCCATTCCGGATTCACAGCAACCAACCTTTCCTATAGGTTTCCTATTTTTGAAACTTCCGCCACCGCCTTGTGCGGTACTACTGGTATAATACCGGGGAGGGGGATCACAATCGTCAAACATGATACAACGCGTGGATTCAACCATGTTACGTAATGGGGATATAGACTAGTCAATGAACTGGTGGTGTCATTCATTTTCTCCAACTTGTTTCATCCGGAGACGATCCGCAGATGACTTTCAAATTCTTGTTATGGGGTGAAAACAGCAACCAGGAAGACCATGGTCGGATCTTCAATTCGTTCAATGTGTTTTGGTTTTACCATGTTTGAACCATTTTTCAGGCCCGGCCTATAGACAATCATTCTATGGACATCTCTAGACATCACAGACTTCAATGCAGATACCAGCTAAAGCAACAGCCAGATCTCGGGTTGGTGTATTGAACAGTGTATTACTAGTGTATTGTTTCAGGGAAAGGGGAAACATTTCCAAGGGCTGCAGTGATGACCTTCAATTTTTCACTTGCCTGGAAACATGCCCAATGGCTCAGGGTGAATTACATACTCAAAGTATCTCTCAACATAGGATGCCAGGAATGTAGTATGGGGCAGTGCGGGAGCAAACTGGTATGGAGGTGACATGATGTATCCCAATCTTCCCGATTTGATTGCCTTCCTTGGATACCTGCTCCCGCACTGGAGAATGACTGTTGGAGGTGGTCCGCATCGGCGAGAGCGCGAAGGGCAATCCTCTCTGAGAACTTCTGAGATCTGAGCACTCTTCGCTTCTTCAAGCGCTGAGCGGCTGAACGGGTTTTTGCTGGTGCCCGAAGGGTGCAGATGGGATGAAAAGATATATATTTAATGATATATATATATATGCATGAATGAGTTGAAACCCAAAGAAAACACTGAAAGAATGAATTGGATTTTTCCAGTCTGGAACGTCATTTCAGTTGGTTTTTCTATTTAGGGGGGAAACCTGTGGTTGGCATGCTGAAGTACCTATTTTTGTGGACACCGAATGATGCGATACGGCTGACAGGATTGATGGCCATCTTTTCGTCCTCGGCCATCAAGATATAGGCTGCGAATCCGCAGGCTTGATGGAAAAAAAACTTGGCCATGCGACATGGATGCGTCTGCAGCCAGGGGTTCAAAATGGGTCTATAGTTGTAGTTGGTGGCTGAATCCACTTCTGTACTGGGATGCGGCCGTGAAATGCGGCAGACCCGTTTACCAACTCCTTTGTTGTGCATGGTCTTAGTTTGTCTTGGTTCCCCCCACAATGGTAAAAATGTTGTCAATGGGGTATGGTACTTGGTTTCACCATATTCGAGAGCTCCCTGGAAAGATGCACAGCTCAGGCTGCGCTCCGACAGAGGAATCCTAATGGTTCTTTATGGATGAGACTTTCTACACTAGAGGTAACGGTTACGTGAAAAACAGCTGGAACTTTCCCAGGCAGCCAGGGTTTCCATGGCGAATTTCAGGTTCCCATAGGGTTCCAATATCGAGCGTCATAGCTCCCCCCCGTCCACATTGTGGAACCTCTCCTTCCAAGGCACGTTCGGGTACCTTGGTCGCAGTTCACCGCAGCTCGGGGAGCCCTTTGGAAGGGCCACATCACCGCGCCAAAAATCCTTGGAATTCTGGGTCGAAAATCATCCAATTGGACCCCCAATTTTTGTTCCTTGACCCCCGATTTTCTGGGATAACCAAACAATGCACTGAATACTGGATACATCCATGCCACATCGCTATATACTACAACATACTAAAGCTCATGCTATATCAAAAATCCCTTACGCAAATGTATCCCAAATGTACACCGGTCACCGGTCAGCCAAGTGGGGAGACTGTCCTCGTTGCAACGGACGAAGGCCCAAAACCCATCACCGCTGCCTCCGCCTGGCGCGGTAATGGCCGCGGCGAGTCCGCCTGGCGACGCAGAGAGAAGCGCAGGCCAACTGGGCACCGGGATGGGCGTATCGGCGCATCGGCGTATCTTGTACAGTCTTGTATAACATCAAACAGGATTTGGATGGATTTGGTGATTTGCTGTGATTCTATTTTTATCTTGTTGGATTTTCGTTGGATTTGACTTTTTTGTGGGCCATAAAGTGGTGTGGAAGTGACTTGGATTCATTTTTCCATGCATACTTGGATATACAGGATTATACGGCTATAGTAGTTTACGAATATTTGCTCCGAAAATTTGTTTCAATATTCAATGGCTTTACACAATACACACGCACACACATGCAACTGGCGGCAGATCTTGATACGTTGCTCCCATCAACTCAACAGTGCAGGTGTTCGATCAGGCACCGCAGCTTCTTTGCGGCCGAGCACACCCAGGCTGGCCGAACATTTTACTTGAAGGTAAGAATGGACAAGGTATGTTAGGTATGTATGTCAATCCATACGAATGGGGCCCATGGGGCCTGTTTGTTGTTGCTTGCCGGGACGGTTAGATTACTAGAGGGTAGGCTTTTTTGCAGTGGGCATGTGCGGATGTATGCGGATGTCTGCGGTGGTGGTCTCAAATGGCTTACCCCAAAATCATGCAAAGATCGATCATTTTGAACTGGGAAACCACTGGTTTTAGGGTCCCCCAAATCACAGTTGCTTAAAAGGGCCAACCACCTGTTGGCTGAGTACTGATAGCCACGGATTGCCTATGATAATTTGCACCAGCTATGTTTTTGTTTCCACTGGCGCTCCTCCCAGGCGCCCGACGAAGCCATGGAGCAGCGAGGACTGGGGGAAGAAACATCCAGCTATACCAGCTATGGGTACCATTGGGGTACCAGGGTTTTGACACGTAGCCAGATCTGATCTTGATGAATCTTGATGAAGGATGGGTTCATCTCCGAATTTTTAGATTAATGATGAGTGAGGGGGGTCAAAGTCCCCAAAGCTGGCTGATGTTTGGTGATCTAAAGTCATCAATGTGGTTTTTGGTGAAGATCTCCGAATTTTTAGATTAGTGATGAGTGAGGGGGTCAAAGTCCCCAAAGCTGGCTGATGTTTGGTGATCTAAAGTCATCAATGTGGTTTTTGGTGAAGATCTCCGAATTTTTGGATTAGTGATTAGTGATGAGTGAGGGGGTCAAAGTCTCCAAAGTTGGCTGATGTTTAGGCTGTTTAGGTTTGTGAAATAGAGCGGCGCTGAAACTTTGGCGCAATCAGAGGTTCTCCCAACCTTTTGGGCTTTCTGTGGTTGTTGATTTCAGATTTTTGAATTGACCATAGAACTGCTGGGTCAAACCCCCAAGATCCCTGATAGTTCACATCCAAAAGTGAAAAAAAGCATGCAAAAGAGAAATCATAGAAGAGACGCATGATATTCCCATTAATATACCCACTATATCATATTGGAACTTCATAAATAACCATATATATCCACTAATCATATTGGAACTTCATTATATACCCACTATAACCATATATCATATATATATATATATCCCACAATTTGGATCTTCATTGGCCCTTTGCCCAGCTCCATTCAGTGCTTGGAATCTCGGAAGGATCGCCTCTCCTTCCGGAGCCTGCGTTTCGGGGCGGCCGCCGCCAGTTGTTTGGCGCTGTGACTTGGCGCTGGTTGATGATTCGTTGGGGGATTATACTAATGGCTTTTATTTTTCCATATATTGGGAATAATCATCCCAACTGACTTTCATATTTTTCAGAGGGGTTGAAACCACCAACCAGTATAATATATATATATGTGTGTGTATGTATGCATGAGTTTCGGATTATTTGATAATCCAAAACACGGAAATCCTGTTCTTAACCAACCAGTATGTGACAACTGCCACAAATAATTATCGACTTTAGAGGTTGAAGAGAGTTCATCAGATATTTGCTGGATGTTGCTGATTTTTAATAGGATGTTGCTGGTGATGTGGTTATCAGGAAAGATCCACCATCAATCTGGTGGGTCCAAGCCATGCACAGCTAAGGTCATCCAAGATCCGGGATGTCATGGCACTTCGGTAGTACAGCTCGTTAAACAAAATCATGACCTGACCTTACATAGAGATTTCTACATTCCTCTTACTGTACTTTTTTCTGTGTTTTTACCATCATGAGCGTAACGGATAAACGGATAGCGAGTTCCTATTTCCATCTCACGCACGGAATCTGCCTGACCCTAAGGCAACTGAAAGGGAGAAACGTCACGAGGATTGATCTTGGTTTCTTGGACCTCACTATTGCTGTTGCTTCAGGGTAAAATTCCAAACCTCTGCGGACTAAAGTTGAATCATATTGAATCATTTAGAGCAATGTATTGATGATTTTTGCATGTCCCAAGCGGGTCTATTCGTCTATTCTACCACAAAAGCAATGGGTTGGGGGTGCACATGCACTTTTTCGCTTGAATCGAATCGAGCAACATCGCTCATCTACATTCAAGCGCTGGCCGAAGGGATCCTGACCCCCCACGGTCGGGTCAGGGTCGGAGTGATCGAAAATCCAGGCAACAATCAGCTGGGTGACAATGCTGCAGCGGCCATTGCCAGTCTCATCCATGCTTTGCCAAAGTTGAAGAGCCTGCTGTTGGCAGGAAACATTCTTGGTAGCTTGGCCAGTGGTCAGGTGGCTGTGGATCAAGTGTCAATGGACATGATTTTTGGAGCTGCCTGGGGGAATTGAAGAGATAAGCCATGTGATCCAAATTGTAGCTTGTACCTATTGGATCCTCTTTGGTAAGTCCGAAAAATGGTGTGTGTGTGTGTGCAACCCCTTTCAAGGCTATTGCAAAAAAGGAAACATGGTGAATAAACCATGACAAACTATTGGGGTACCGCTATTTTAATAGGGAACATAACGTATAAAGCATTGGATGTTTGCCTTCTCCCCGGCAGATTCGTCGTTCAGGTCCTGCTGGCGTCAAAGAGATTGCGACCAGCGAGCTGGAAAGCAACGAAACGATGCCCGGCTGAAGCGACCAAGGATCCCAAATCCCAAAACTTATGCTCTATGGTAACCATGGTATACTGTATCTGGTTGGTGGTTTGGAACAGTTTTTTATTTTTTCCATATATAGGAATAATGATCCTAATTGACTATTTTTCAGAGGGGTTGAAACCACCAACCAGGCATACTTTACTACATATATATGTACTTCATACCAGCATGCATTTGGATACCTTTGGAAGCCTATTCGGAAGTAAAATCTGAATTAGTTTAAGAATGTTGCTAAATACTCTGAACATTACTCCGAACATGGAGTATTTGATTGGAAAAGATTGGAATATGAACGCAGCGCGTTTTTTTCCCCTGAGATCATCGCGTCAGATGCACTGTTGACAAGTTGATGGCTCGCAACCTTTGAAGCAGGGGGCAACAAAAAGATGTAAGGCGATGGAGGAAACTTAGGGTCCCTGTGTCTCTCTATCCTGCCAAAGCCCAGGGTTTGGGAAAGTTATTCTCTGTGTGTTTGGGGCCAAAGCCGCATGGCAAATTTGAAAGCTTCTAGGGGAAGCCTTCCAGTTTGCATGTTTGGAAAATTGTGTAAGTCATTTTAATGGTTCATTGAAAAGATCAAAAAGGAGCGGAGAGAAACAAATATAGCGAGAATCAAAACCAGCCATTTGGATCATTTCGAATCCAAGGCTTCATGCAGCATCCATTCAGTAGCCTTGAGGTTGGAGCATTTGGCCCTTGGGGAGCCCAAACGGCAGCGGCCCAACTACGTCACCACAGAAGGCCTTGCGGGAGCGTGACCGCGGTGCGGTCAGAGGATCCTAAAGTTTCGTGGATCTGAAATTCTTTGGCTTTGACTCTTTGACATTGGCTTTTTTTGGGAACCAACATGAACCACCAACCAGATAACCGTGGTTTTCATCATTATTAACCATTGTTAATCCACCATAATCCACTATAATCCACTATATAACCACTATAATCACTAGATAACCACTAGATAACCACTATAATCACCATCATATAGTTATAATGCCATAATCATAGGGATGTTATGATATGCTATGACATATGATATGGTTATCTAGTGGTTATAGTGGTTATAATGCCATAATCATAGGTATAATAACCATATTAATCCATCATAGTCCATCATTAATCCATTAATCCATTAATCATCGGCATTATAACCATATGATCACCTGCCAGGGCTCCAAGCCTTGCTGCTTTCTTTGGCGCGCAACGCTCGTCGCAAGATAGCCTCGCTGGAGCTCTCCTGCACAGCCTTGCGAGCGGATGCCGGGAAAGCCCTGGCCGCGCCTTGGGGGGTTTCTGCGGTGTTTTTATGTGTTTTTTAGAGGCAAATCATGGAAAGGAATCTTTGTTTCCCGGAATTCATGGGATGCTATGATGTGTTTTAATATGTTTTTATTGGATTTTACGTGGTTTTATGGAGTTTTATTGTAGGCTTTTATGTGGTCTGATGGAATTTTATAGGGCTTAAGTGTTAATCGATTTTGTGGTATTTGACTTGGCCTATTGGTGAGCTTCCGGACGCCCCACTGATGATTTTTCTGGGATGGAACTTCCTAGCAGAAGAGGTGCCAATGATCTCAGCTTGAATGGTTTGACCCATACCAAGCCATACCCAGAGATGGAGCACACGCACAGATATATATATATATATGTGTGTGTATGTATGCAATGTAATGTAATGTAATGTAATGTAATGCAATGCAATGGAATGTAATGTAATGTAATGTAATGTAATGTAATGTAATTAATGTATGTATGTAATGTAATGTAATGTAACGTAACGTAACGTAACGTAACGTAATGTAATGTAATGTAATGTATGTATGTACTGGGGATGATCATCCATTATTTATGTATGTATGTATGTATGTATGTATGTATGTATGTATGTATGGTAATGTAATGTAATGTAATGTAATGTAATGTAATGTAATGTAATGTAATGTTATGTATGTATGTATGTATGTATGTAAGTAATGTAATGTAATGTAATGTAATGTAATGTAATGTAATGTATGTATGTATGTACTGGGGATGATCATCCATGATGTATGTATGTATGTATGTACGTACGTACGTACGTACGTAATGTATGTATGTATGTATGTATGTGTATATATATGTATGTATGCCAGGTGTATAGTAATTTGTGTGTAGAAATGTATACACAGCATACTATTTATTTTCTTTTGCGCATATTGTATTCATTCATCCGTTGATTCGTTCATTCGCTCATGTTTTCAGAAAGATTTCCTTGCATCGAACCTGGAGAGCGGAATGATCTGGCTCTAAGGACTTCTTAGAGACAGACTCGGTCCTGACATCTTTGGACGTGCCACTTGCAAGAAGCTGAGGGGTAAGCCGCTGGAAGCTTCGAAATTCGTGAAAGAAAAAGGATCATTTGGGATAATAGATGATAGTAACAATGATTAATAACAATTTTCTCATACTCTCGGCTCACTTTTCCATCATTTTGATGTGGGAATTGCTCATCGCAGTTCACCTGTCCTCCCATGGGTACCAACGGCTCCAGGTCCGGAAACTGCTTCACCTCGGAAGGGATCTCCACATTGCTCCCAGCCTGTGCCAAGTTGAAGCGCCTGGACCGGGGACATGGCGATCTGAGGAACCAAAATTTGGACTGGCACAATCCACGCAATCCAGGCCTGTTTATGACAACTGATAGAAAATGTGATTGAAAACTGTTTTTGGGGCAACTTACGGGGCTGCATCTTAGATCATATGATGCTATTCTGCACTCCATACCAGATGATGCGAGTTGACCATGTTGACCATGTTGGATCACCGCAGGACATAGCAGAGACCTCCTGCCGCGGAGAATTGATTCATGCCAAGCTCTGCGATCTGTTGCAGCACCTTGGCGCTCAGCCACATGAAATCACCACATCTCAAGATGGCGTTTTGGCCGCCTTTGGTCATTGTGGTCATCATGTGGTCATCTAAGGCATGTGAATGTTCAGATAAATTGGTAATATGTGTCACATCAATCCAGCGCATGCTATTTGCTCATAAGACTCAGATTTCATTTTTTTTCTCATGTTTCCATGCTTCCATTTGGTATGAGTATGATGATCCCCTATACATATGTGATACCAGGTGTGGGCATATGATAATCCCCTACAACATATATAATATACATATATGAAGTGTGTATATATATACATGTCTATATATATATATTGTACCCCAAACATACCAAGCGTTAACTTTCACCGCTGTTGCTGGCGGTTCAGGAAGACGGAGGCGCTGGCGGAGCTGTCCATCGCCTTCAACCTGCTGGAGCCCCGGCCCCTGCGTCGCATCGCACGGGCCCTGTCCTCCTGTGCTCCGTCACCTGGCGAATCAGGGTGGATTTGTGGGTAAAACCATGCCACAAACATCCAAAACCATGGGAAAGTTATGATAATCATGGGAATATATGGGATTTAATGGTGATTTAGTGGCTTTTAATCTGTTTTAATGGGATTTAACCAACAAACATGATGATGTACTGCAATGGCTACTGCGAGTGGAATCACGGTAGGAACATACCATGATGTACCACTTGTAAAGTACTATCCAAAGTGAATTTCCCAAGGGACTGTCAAAGCAGTCAACACTGCTGACCTCCTTTGGCTCAAGACACGAATCGGCAGGTATCAGCAAGAGAGTTGAGCTATGAGTCGCCACTGATTGTTGTGTCCAAAGTACGAGTAAACCAAAGGGATATGACCGGTGACCTCAGGAATCACTGGTTCGCAGCTACTATACTATACCTACCTACCTACCTGCCTACTGTAGCTAGATATTCTAATCTGAATCCTCATTTGTAGGCTACCTAGCTTTAGATTAGCAATTCGAATCTAAATCCGAATCGAAATCCGAATCTATAGTGCTCAATGTCGGCCATGTGTGGAAGTGTATGTCACATGCGGCTGAAGCTACTCAAACCGTGTTTGCTTGATTCTCGGTGTGCACATACATATCACATATTATCACATGAATTCGCATTACATATAATTAAATGATAAATTATATGTATAAATAGGCCACATATGCAGATGTTGCCCATGGGACCTGGCCTGATCCATGTGCCATGGCCAAGGCTTTTGACCCTCAACATGGCCAGCACAGGGATGGAGACTGAGGGAGTCATTGCGCTGGCAGTTCCTTGGTTCATCCATGGTGAATCGTTCGATATAGTTCCTGTATGATTTGAGTGAAGTAAAAAACACTTCCAATTTTCTGGGTGAAGCAGCAAGTAGCTTGCAAGTTGACTCAAGTTGACTCAAACTCCCTTTTGTTTAATCTTTCTTTGTGTCGTTTTTTCCATGATATACCTACCATTCGCCCGAGGATGGCTTGGTGAACTCGCAAGTGAGCAACCTGCGCGACCTGGACATTTCCGAGAACAACATCTCGGAGATCGAGGCGAAATCTTCACGGGAAAACCTGGGTTTTGACCATTGAAATATAGGGACGTTCCTGTATTTTTTCCTGAAACCAATCCAATGAGTGAGGCCTGTATACGTATATGCATAATATATATATAATGTAAAATTATAATGTAAGAAGAAGAAGAAGAAGAATGATAAATGCTGAGTAATGTTGAGATATATTCTTTAAAAAAATGCAATACTCATGAGAAACAAGAATAAGTTATGACAAAGACAACGACAACAATATGAACACAGACTTTTGGCGATACAGATATGGTGACTGGTCCAAAACCTATAGTAGCAGTAGCATTTTTGGGGGGGATGAACATCCAGCCATATCAGCTATTTTGGGTTTCACCACGGTACCAGCGTTTTGACCCGTTGCCACATGTAAATTTCTTAACCGGCTAAGCATCACCTGCCATCACTTTGTTCGGAATCCAGGCAGCGGTACACGTGGCCAAGATCATTGCACAGACCAAGCTGCAGAGCCTTCGCTTGAACCGAAATCCTTTGGGCGATGCAGGCCTGGGGCCTGATCCGATGGATCGAGGAGTTATGGGGAAAAAAAAATCCAATGGTCCTATGGAAGAATGAGGATTACTATGGATATACTATGGATATACTATGGATTAATGGGGATCAATGGGGATACATAGCGATTTATGAGGATTAATGATAGATGAATAGGGGTTTAAGCATGAAATATGAATATATGATGGGATATATATATATATATAAAATTGTAAAAACCAAATTTGGGGGATTATGAATTTTGGGGTTACGACGAAGTTATGAACCAGTTGTCAATTGGGATGGTTGATACGGATTCTGGTCAATTCTCCATTAGTTTGGGATGTATCAAAACCTATTATTTTAAATTATGCCAAAAAATGAGGGAATTTGAATGAACATCCATTTACCAGTTATTTTGGTGTTTGCACGGGAAGCAGCATTTTGAACCATAGCCGTAACCATGTGGGATATTAATATATGAATGGGATACTGTATTCGATTGATTGTATGGGATGCTGTTGGTTATACAACATACAACAGACTGGTACAGACTGGTATTATACACCATATATGTATATCATATGTGTGCGCGCGCGTCGTTCATGCTAATACATTCGTGGGGATATTTATGGGACTATAGGGGTATATAACCAGCAATGTGGTATTTGTTGTGGCTTATAGTTGGGAGGTGATGGAGGGCCAACTCACTTATTGTCTAAATCCCTTCCCCCCAATATGCAAACCCTGCCAGAACCCTTGGTTTTGCAGTAGATAGACTAGATGTGTTCATTCTGGGGTACCTTATTTGGGTATTTGAAACAAGGACAAGGGATTATTCTGTTGATGTATCATTTTTCAGACTTGATCAGATGATACCGAATGGTTTGGAAGAACCAACCATTTCAGAACCAGTTCAAGGGAGATGGTTGATGGTCGTTGGCCCAAGGGAAGGTACATTCAGAAGCGCTGGTCTATGACTCTAAAAGCAAGCCGTTTCCATGTCAAACAAAGATCATCTCAGAGAAGCTCCAAACCTGGTAGCCGTCAGCATCACAAACATTTGAAGTCTTGGGAAGTACTGGAATGTAGGCAGTAATAAAATGTAATAAACCTACCATTTGGGGATGGTTTGAATCCCACCCATAATATTGGGGCTAATCTACTATTGGGTTTCCCACATTAGATGAACGTGTATGACCTGAAATGCGCCTCCTTTGCGACGGAGTTTCTTTTCCTCCAGCTCAATGCAAAAATCACCCCTGTGGGTTGATGATGAGTTCGGATTCATCTACTCTATAATCATATTTAACCAGTATATAGTATATTGATGTACACTGTATATATATATATTGAGGATGTTCACTATCCCCTATATAAATAACCCCTGCTTGTAATGGGATTCCCTCTTAAAACATCCGTCGCGATCGGCAGGTGTTTGCGAATTGGCGGATGCTTTGGGATCAGAGCCCTGTCTCCCGGCCACAGCTACGCTGATGGGCGAATGGTTGAAACCCTCAAAAATAATGGGATGTTTACCACCGTTTTCAACTGGCGCAGGATTTCGCAACCATCCATCCTTTGTATGTCTATATAGATCTATGTATATTTTCTACTTATATGTAAACAACTGCGTTTGAATGACTATACAAATCACTATGTATAACTACACGCAAGCAATCCGTATCTAGGTATGGCTAATCCAACATGTGCCTAAAACATGTTGATATTTGTGTTTTGCGTGCTCACGAATTCACATTCTTATTCGCTTCTTTTTCAGTTCCAACTATTGACCAAGAAAGCACACCCTTATGGCACCATAGTTACTTGCCATAGTTGAGGTCACCATCCCCAACTACAAGGTGATCCCCCCCCCCAGTTATAAGTTGGTCTAGTTTTTGTCAAGTTCGATATATCCACAAACCATAGTGACATAAACATACATAAACCATAGTTATTATAACTATGGTAATTATAGGCCAACCTAGTCAAGTGCATCCCATAAAATCCCATCAAATCCCATGAAGTCACATCACCATTTTTCGTGGGATTTCCGGTAGTTTTGATGGTATGTTCACTCGTTGGAGGATTTAAAGGTAGCTATTACAAACAGTTGCATTAACGAACTATCATTTACCCTCTGGTAAATTAACTGTATAGCTATTGAAAATGGCACATTTAGGTCGTTTATTTACCTATTAAAGGTGGGTGGAATTTCCGTAGTTATGTTAAGTTAGTTTACCAGAGGGTTTTCACCCACTTAAACCACCATTGATAGATGTTTTTTCATCCATTTATATATTGATGATGTTCCATGATTTTCCCATTAAAACCTTCATTGATCGATGATTTTCCTTGTATAAGCTGTGATTTCAAGGTCCTCCATTGCACAGCTTGGAGTTGGGCAGTTGCCGCGTGGCTCACCTGGGGGCATCGATGATGTTCATGGCTTTGAGGCGTCGAGTGGTTCCACTCAACGACTTACATCACAAGTTGCAATATACATAGGTTACATATGGTTATATGATGTTATATGATTTGAAGAAAGACATTCCTGAACAGATATATTTGTATGTATGTGTATGTATATATATATACATGCATTGTTCGTATAGTTTTTATATTCATGATTCATGATAGTTTCAGCCAGCGGTTTATTGTCTAGTTAGTATAGTTGATTCCTACGTTGGAATAACCGGCTTACAAAGATATTCGGGGTGGGTTGAAAATATCAATCATTGATGAATATATTTTCCCATGGGCTTTGACATGCAGAAACAACAATGGATTCTTGCCCTGTGAGATGCACACGACGTTGGAAGGAAAGCCATTGTTTCGCTGCGTTTTGCTTTCACCCCATGCATCACACGTTGATTGACAGAAAGCACAAGAAATATCACGTTTTCGCACAGTAGAAGTACCACATGTTGGCACAATGTAGCTAAAATTCCAGCTGGATTGTGAAACCACTACCCACAGCCAGCCAGCACTGCGGCAGGGAAAACCCAATGCTCTTGACATTGAGATTGACGCTGGGCGTAGGACCTTATTAGTTTTCTGGAGTTGGGCTTGTACTGGTGTGAATCTGTCATGCCCTATCTGCAGCAATGTGGCTGTGCACGGCCCCATTTTCTTCCAACACGTTCAACTTGGGAGTTGTTCACTTGGGTGTTCAGACCATGTTTTTTTCTTTTTGGACCTTCTAACCCATTAAGCAGAGCCTGCCCTGCCCATGCTGCCCCCCATATGTGTCCAGCTTGGTCCATGCTTCGGAATCAAAGCTTTATGGGCCCTAAGAACGGGATGGGGATGGACCGGTTGGAACTGTCCAAGCTTTGATGGGGATCCAAAGGTCGCTACTCTCAGCAAGGAGGGTTGAGTCAGCATCCCTTAGCGACAAACAATGATCAGAGATTGTGATTTTGCGGCACCCAGTGGCCACATCCAGGTCAGATAATTTGCTGGATGATATGCTGGATATCACGCTGATTGAGGCGCAATCGTTGGAAAAGGTGGTGGATATGCCTCAAGTGAACCAGCAACGAAAAACTGCCGTTTTTTTTAACCATAGATGATCATAATTAGATCTTGGAGGGGCTGGGCTTAAGGGGCCCAGTCGTCAGAATTCATGACATGTTGGGCAGGCGTTGCACCATATCCAGCAGCTGCATCTGGATAGCAACAGGCCTTGGCAGCTCAGGGGATTACCGCAGGAATGGCGAGAATCAGATTGTTGGAACGACATCCGCATTACATCCTTATGTGTCCATGTCAAGTCCATGTCGATTGATCTACGGTATCTCTGCATATGATTGCATATGTGTATATATATAATTTTTCATTTATACACAGGCATCTACAGATGTGGATGTGCATGCCCTCATAAATTTACACACGTGGAGGTTTACCGATGAAGTTATCGTTGTTTATTCATAGATCTTGGTGGCATGGAAATCTGCCAAAAAGCTGCAGAACTTCTTTCAGACAGCAACAAAAAAAATGCATTTTTATTATGCATCTTCTGCATAGACAAACTCATACTGTTTGTCCACCACGTAAAATTCTATTTGGGAACGTTTGGAACCTATTGAATTGAGAACCCATAATAAAATATCCCCAATTTGTAGCTAATTCTTTGTGGGTGTACAATATACCCACGACATGATCAATTTCATAGCCCTCTTTTGTGGTTGACAATTGGGGATGGTGTATTCACGTTAGTCTAGCAAAAGATTGCAAAAGTAAACCATTCCCAAATGTACCATAAACGGTGCAAAAACCACCAAAATATGGGTGGTTTATTATTGCTTTACTAAGAGTAGTGGGTTTAGCACATTGAACGGCTTCCGTCTTGAGTACCCTGCCACCCTTCGCAAGCCCTCCACAGGTTGTCGCATCGGAAGCTGTCGAAGATCGCTGAGCTATGCGCCCGAAACCGGCACCGCGTGCGGACAAAGGAGAGTTTTCGACGCAGCAGCGGGGTTGGGATGGAAGAGGCTCAAAAAAAGATGCAAAAATCTGTGTAGTTTTATGCTAACATGGGAAATAAAAATATGATGGACCTGAGGCTCCTACCAAACCCATGGAGCTCAACATATGGTTTTAATTTATTTTAATTTCAATTACTGCAGGATAATGTGCCCTAAAACCCCACACTAAATCATCATTGTGTGATCAAAATTACAATAAAGCAAGGCTTAATTCAATTCCGCATCTTGGGGCTAAACCCCTTTTGTGGACAGTGTCATGTTGAGGGACAACACAAAGTTGAGTGGTGGAGCTTTACTGCCTGCCAAATAATCAGATAGCCTATAACTATACATACATTGTCATCTACACTTCTACTATATAGGTATGCACTTACATGATCTTACATGTATAGATATAATAATCGCATGTGTATATATATATAATTGATCTATACGTGTTTGTTTTACATTTAGATACTGTGTATAATATATATATATATATATATATATGTGTATACACACAATAATGTATCCATGAATTTGATGAGCCTCAACTCCAAGCCTCACAGGGTCACGTGGCGCAGGAGCCGCGCGCGCTGGGCAAGCAGATCAAGAGCCTCCTGCCACAGGAAGCCATGCTGAAACAACACAAGCTGCAAGCGGCGAAGGTTCCTGGAACCGGACATACCCGACATACCCTGAAACTGAACGTAGAAAGTCATAGAAAGTCATAGAAAGTCATAGAAAAACGAACTATGGGCTGGAGATGGAGCCTTGGAAAAAGGCTTCTAACTTCTAACTTCTCTGTTTTGGGGATGTATGCTGGGATGCTACATAGGTGTTTCTCAATATTGGGGACCCCCACACCATTGGACCCCTCCACACCATGAGATTCCGAATGCCGGAAGTGACTGGTTGTGGTCGCATTTGAGCAATACCAATGTTAAGACACCTTTATACAAGACATTGACCAAAATTGTAAGCGAAATGTTGCAGAAAAGCCGAGCCATATTTTGGCTTGTCGATCCATGTGTTCCCCTCACCTGGGTCAAGTGGAGATCCTCCTGTGGCAAGGATTCAGCAGAGGTCTTCGTGCGGGTCAGCGCGCAAAGTATCGCGGGGGAAGAGCTGCGACAGCTCCGCTTGGGGATGCTTGGTGCGGTAGAATGGCCGACAAGAATGAGAGAAGGAAGGAAAGGAACAATCCGGAACATACTGGAACATTTGAAGATGGTAACTCTTAAAATGGCACTTTTGCAGTCCGAATGTGTCTTCCAAACATATTTTAGAGGAATTCCAGGTTTGTTTGTTGTGGAGGGGTCAATGGAGGCAGTTGTAGTTGTTTCTTGCAACAATTATTCTTGGAACATCCAGGTGAACCTGGAGATTGCCAAGCAAAGTGATGTAAAGGCCAAAAATGGAGATCCTGTAAAGACCTAACTATATCATATATCAGCAACCAAAAATGGAGATCTGCAAAGAAACAAGGCCCATCCTGAATTCTGACCCTAAAAGAAATAAGTGTGGGTGTGTGTTATGCGTTTTTGGTCCGTTGGAATCTTACATTACAGCATTGCGCAGCTCATTCGGAGTCCTGGCCATCAAGGATGCTGGATGTTGGTGAGGGATGGTCAGGGTATGTATGTGATAGAATGATGTAAAAGTGGGCCCTGAGTCCCTTGCCACCATAGCTTGACATATGCCACAAAAACACGGTCGAGAGAGGTGCCCTATTTCAGGTCCAGTTTTGGCCGGGTGTAGTCACGTGCTACCGCCGAAAACCTCATTCTTGCTGTTTGGAGCCTGTTTTTCGTCGCAAAGCTCATGTTTTGTTAAAGTCCCCAACATTTCTATACATTTCTTAGCTAAGCCCTGAAATTGGTTGTTAGTCAAACATTCCCGTGTATTGTTGGTTTTAAGTTTAAACATCATTCAACCTTATTGTTCCCTTCGTCAATGAAGCCGCGGCCCTGATTTTCAGTGATCATTAAGTGCTCATGTTGTTCCCACCCCTATCGTTGCCTAATATTGTCCAAACATGTTAGGGAATTGTTCAAGATACTTGGTCAAGCCAATTGTTCACCCACTGAACTCCAAAGTGTTTAACTCTGGTGGATGTGTTTGCTGGTTGGTGGTTTGGAATATGTTTCCAAAATGTCATACCTGGAAATCCCCGGCAAGATCTTCCCTCATTGGTTTCGAAGAAGCAGCAGTTTGGAGCTAAGGATGATGAAGTCAGCCAAGCAAACTGAGCAGAAGATCGCCACTCTGGAGGCCACCCTCTTGCAACGGCGAGACTATCTGGACAGCATCAAGGTGCGTTGGGGCTGGAGTTTGAAGGACTTGGAGGGATGAGCAACTCCAAAAACTGGAGCCAAAAAATCAGAGTTTAGCAGCAAGACTTGGGCTTTAAGCCATGCCTGGGGTTTAAGCAATACAAATTAGGATTGATTAGGCACCAAAAATGGGTAGTTAAACCAAGAAATGGGGTTTTGAAAAATGGAGTCAATCAACGAAACTGGGGTTCAACAGCGCAACCAAAACATGCAGAGTTCAAGCCAAACAATTTTGGGATATCAAACAATCGTGGGTAGAATCTCCAAAAGGATCCAAAAGGTGAGTTTATCCAACAAACATTAGAAACATAAACATTAAAACATACTGTACTGATAGGAATTGATTGGGCATGACTACCATGTTTATTATCTTTATTAAATTGTATTATAAGTGGCTGTCCTGAAGTTTGCCTGCGTTGATAGCCGCCTGAAACGGCCTCACCACTGGGAAATCAGCTGTGGTATCCCCCATGGCTCAGCTGTGGTAACCCCTCTGGTGATCAAACATGGCTGGAAAACCACCCATTGATTGATGATTTTCGCTATAAACCTTCATTAATTTGGTGTTTGTTCCCCATGATCTTCCCAGTACCTCCATCCTATGATTCAATGATTCTCCTGATTAAATTATGTTAAAACCATATGAATACCATAGTGAAAGCATATGAAACTATCAGACTACCATATGTTCACGGCAGTGTCAGTTCTTGGTGCCCTGAGGACGCGCTGGCTGAAACCGCCCGTGCCTGTGAGATCGCCGCTTGGCAAATGCCACAAAGTCATGGCCCCTGCGTGAAAAGTCGGTTCACAAGCCCACTTAAGTGTGTATGTGCACATATGTAATTTATAATTTATGATTTATAATCATAGATAATTATCTAGATGTGTATATACATACATACATACATACATACATACATACATAGGTATTTGTTTATATTTATTGGAGTGTGTGTGGGGGGGGAATTCTGTGAACATATCATGATATATCCATCATATCCATCATAATAAGGCCAAGCGAACCTAAAGCTCACACCAGGCCATCGTGATGATGGTTCGTAGGGGATGAATTCCTGGAATTAACGTGGTAGACCCCTGCCATATACCTACCATTTTGGGATGTTTTTACCACCAGTGATGGCATGCGGGTATTGTTTTTTCTATTGATTTACCACATCACCTTATTTCAGACTGGTGAATTCCATGGCATTACCACCCCGTGAATTGAAGACTTAAAGTCGCCAGTGAATTCCCAAGATTCGCCAACAGAAGTGTCCAATCAATTCATCGAATTGCGATATCCTCCGGAAAAAATGAGTGGATGAAAGGAGATTTTGCAGGAACCCCCTTAATTTGGAGAGGAACGCCATGTATTCCTGTAAATGTTGTCAAATCAATCTCACGATGCCTCCATTGAACATGCGAGGAAATTGCTGAGAAGACAGAGGTGCTGATGCAGAAAGAGAACCAGCTTTCAGCACCTTGGACGGCTTGACGTCATGGGCAATTGGCTAATTCCTTGCACCACGGGCTTGATGATGTGCAGAACTATAGCTATATACATCGATTTGAGTATCACATCAACTGCTAAAGTATGAATGTAAGTGCATATGGAAATGCATTTGGATATGTAGATGTATGCATACGTGTATGTACATAGATTTCTGGACATATACATGTTCCCCTGAAAGTCTGGAAAAATGGTTGGCTCCCCTCGCTACCTCCATCGACATTGGCCTACGTTTTTGTGATTGGTTGGAACCACGAGGAAGGAATAGATTTATATACATGAACAAATATAACAAATCATGAATGTTAATCATGTTTGACTCCTCCTCATCCCATCCTCAACTGCCACCGCACTAACAGAGCAATTTGAAGGTATGGTCCCGTAGATGTCTTTTCCTAGTTGATGAATAGAGGGGTCAACACCCCAGACTGACCCCGATTTTGTCGGTATGACATGGTATGACATTGAAAATTAAAAAGCAATTTACGGTGAAATGTATTGCCATTCATTGCCTGTTAAGTATCCCACTAAAATACCCTCTGGCAAATTAACGTAGCTATTGAAAATGACCATTAATAGTAGATTTTCCCATTGAAAATGAAATTTTCAATAGCTATGTTAAATTACCAGAGGGTATCCCATAAAATATCATTGTATCATATCCCCAAAAAATACCCCATTCAATGCATCGATTTATTGCTGGTTTATGTTGGTTTGACATCCTGAATTGTTGCTGTTTATATTCCACTATTGTCCCCATATCCCCACTATATATATATGTGTATATATATATGTATGTATAATATATATATATACATTTATTCTAAATAAACCCAGATACGCCCATTGGTTCCTATATAATTATATTATTTCATATAAAAATCCCATTAAGATTTTCGAAGATATTTCAACCAATTCATTCCTGGTGGTTTTGCGTTTGGACTCACAGGACTTTGGAGGATGGTCATCTCCCCATATAGGAACCTTGTACCCAAAATGCTGGGTAATATAACCACAAAATTGGGCCAGTCAATGGTAGATATATCCATAATGTGCTCTAATATTATCATATCATGAGGGAATAATGATGACCTGATTCATCATTGATATATCTTTCATATATCCAAAGAACGGTTATAGAAAATCTACCCTCTGGTAAACGTTTACATAACTACGGAAAATGAACCCATTTTTTATGGGTAAATCAACTAATTATAGATGACCATTTTCAATAGCAAACTGTTAGTTTACGAATGGTGGGTCATTCCCCAGCCTCCAAGGATCTGCAGGCGCGTGTCACTGACCTGGAAGCCCAACTGGCGCGAAGACGCGCGCAACATCCGAAGCTCTTGGCCGTGCCCTGGCGGGTAGAATGTGGCAACTTTCTGTGTGGTAATCTGTTGGTAAAAAGGTGATAATCTGAGATACCAGATTGGCAAAATGTTGAGAAATGCTGGTAAAAGTGTGCTTAGTCTTGTTGTGGTTTCAAAGCAGCTTCACTCCACAAATCTGCATGTTACTGCACATGGTTGGTTTGGTGGGTCAAAAGCAGGGTACGGTGAATGTCCACATGACTTCGTGGGAAGCAGTTCGCCGGCTCCACTTCTGAATGGTGGCTGACCTTGAGGAAATTCGGGAAGAGATTAGCGCTGCGTTGCCAAAGACAGAGGCGATGAGTTGACGCGTCGACGATAGAAATTGGTATGGTCCCAAAAGAAGATTTCAATCATTTTCAATCTATGGATATGCATCAAAGTTAAAGGCCAAGGGGGCCAGTGATTCTAGTATATTCTAGTTATTGTATGTTATTGTCAGTTATTGTGGCGTGACCAACATTTTTTGGGGTACCCAGTTCTGACCCATCCCCATGTCTCTGACAGGAGTTGAAGGCCCAGGAAGAGGAGATGAGACGGGAACTCAAAGCCCTCCAGGAGTGGCGAGTTTTCGCTGGCGAAGTCATCAGAATTGTTGGACATTGAAACAGCAGTGGGCAGAATAAGGCTGATGGTGAAAATGAATGAAAATGACCATTTGGATCCATTTGGGCATTTGCCAGAGCCATGTTGTTTCGGGTCGGGCATAGCCCATAGCAACCGTTTTTTGTTCGACTTCTATGGCGCTTTGTTGCAGGACAAATCTCTGATAGGCTTCAAACCTTGAGTCTGCAAGATGGCCAAGTTTCACCGATCTGTACATATCCCCTCGGGTCGCCTTCCAAGTTAGCAACTGGCTAGGGGCTAGGAACGAAGATTAGCAAGTCGCCCAAGTGTTTTGTATGTTGCGCATGTCCCAATATATCCAATATGTGCCCATGTTTCTGACCAAATTACTGTATATAGCTGTCATTTGTTGCTATAATACGCCGTCTTTTTTTGTATTCCATGTCCCATTTCTGCCTATAAGAATCATTCCCTGAATTGGAACAAGGACAATCTTACTGGAAACCTTTGTAATTACTCAGAAGACCATGGTTTCTGGGACAGTATCCCCCGGAAATCTTTAAAAGTATCCGTTGAATTATGCCTACCAAAACCAGTTGCTGCATGGTCACCCGAGCTGGCTGAAATGGGGCCGCACCGCGTCGCTGAGAATTCCCAGCCGCCGGGGATCCACAAAAGTGAAGTGCTGTGAAACATTTACACCCCCATACATTTGTTGAAATTGAAGCAGGAATTCTGCCTACCTGAATTCGAGAAAAGACAAGACCATGCACTGTTATATATATAGAGGTTGGTGATGAGTTTCTTCCTTTGCCTGACTGAAGCGTATAAGCTTGGCACTGCGCTTCATTTGCAGCCATGTCCGCAGTTTGACCCAAGATATCCCGATAATTTTACTTGGATATACTTGGATGTCCATAAGGTAATTAGCTCATAACTTGGGTATCCCCCAAAACAGCTGAGAAATGGATGATCATCCCGTTAATGGTCCTATGGTCCCATTATGCCATAGGTGTTGACCCATACGCCGCAGGGTGACATGGGCTCTCCGAGTCCCATCGGGCGTAGCCCGCCGCGAAGTGGCGAGGTTCAGGGTTTTTTTCGGATGGGGTGGTTATAGATTAGTTGGAGGGAAAACTTACAGGAAACCATACCAAAAACCATACCAATTACCCCATTTAATAGAGAAAACCTCCTGATTTTCCTGGGAGAAAAAACTCGAGATTTGTGGATCATATATGATGATCATATGTGTATCGCTTCATCATGATTTGCGGGTACTACAGACACTGGGATGGCCGTCAAAATGTGTAGAACTACCAGACCCAATTGAAAGCCGTTACACTGATACATGGGGCCCAGAGCCCCAGGTGGCCAATTGGCAAACTCCCCATGATTATGGGATAGCTAGAATGTGAGAATTTTACATTGGTGATATTTGGTGATATTTCCCATACAAACCTCTTTTTTGCTGCTTAAAACCTATGTTTTTCTTGCTTCTATATCGCCCTGTTGTTGCTGCATTCTGTCGTTTCTCGGATCTCCATTTTCTGGTCGATCTTTAAGAAATGAAATCACTTAAAACCCTAAATTTCAGACAATGTTCCTCGATAATTCCTCTCCAAAAAATCCAAGAGATTCGTTTCTTGTCTTCATCGAAAGTGATGGTTTACAGTAACATTTAACATCCTGAAATGGGGACGTATGTGTATATATATTATAAGGGGAGCCACAAAGAAGATGGAAGCGCAATGTATTATGATGTCAGTAAAATGTGTCTTTTCTATCTTTTCGAGGGTTGCTATAGTTAAAGACCATCCATCTGATCATGAAATCTGTTATGTTCCCATTAAGTCCCAACCAGACTATGCCACCCTTTTTCTGGCTTAGCTTCCCATATTGTACATAAATTAATCATATCTGAAAATCAATATCTCTACGAAATCCCAATTAATTAGACTACCATTTTTGGGTTAAATCCCCATATTTAAGAGTGCAATTTCCCATCAGATTCCCGTGAAATCCCTATAATATCCCATGTTTTGCTGGATAAATCCAATTTTTTGGTGAAATCCCCACAATTAAATACCTCCCCATTTCGTTGCTGCCAGGTGGGCCCGGAGTATGTGGGCGTTTTCTTCGGCCTCTGCGAGACACGGGTGGCGCTGGGAAACTCCGCCAGCCGCCTCGCAAGGTCCCTGGCGGGGACCGCTCTGGACCCACCAAAAAGCTGCTGTGGTGATTCTGGGATGTGTGTGTGTATATATATATGTGTGTGTGTGCACATATGATAATAATAAGAAGAACAATAATAATAATGTATATACATATACATAGAAGACATATAGAAGACAGACAGATAGATTAGAATAGAACATGTTTCCGAATAAAACGGGTTGGAAATTGAATAGTCTTAGAATATGAAATATTAGACAAGATTAGAGGACATGAGGTGAGAATAGATGAGATGAGATGGTGAGATTAGATAAAATAAGAGAAGATTTGATAAAATAAGATTGATACGATTGAATAGATAAGACTTTGATATATATATATATATTAGATCCGATAAGATAGATGGATTGATGGCTGGGATGGATAGGTTGATAGATTGATAGATTTGCGATAGATGTTCAATATATGTATGACATATATAACTATTATGTATATATACACGTATTTACAGGCTTCCACGCAAACAGCATAGCACATGTACATACTTGTGCGTTTGTGCCTGCCCAAAAATTGTAGATACCGTGTCACTGTATATTTCCGTTTTCTACACAGCAATCTTTGGTGCTGTTTGGTGGATTCAAGACATACCTTAAGTTTGCTACACAATGATAGAACTATTTTAGTCGGGCTTGGGATGTTGAACCGGAAGAAAGGAAGACATGAAGATATGTACATGTTGGTCATAGTTCCTCCTGGTCAACCTGTTGCATGTGATGCACGCGCCCATTTGATAATTTCCTTCCGGCCCACTTCCGTTTTCTCGAGGACCATAGAGGTGTTATTTTGCAAGTGGTGTCCCAAAAAGACAGCTGAGGTTATGTTTGTGCAGCCGCTTGGTTGCAGTGGCGCATTTCTGAGCTGAATAAACTCTGTCAGAAACTCTGTCAAGATTCGGAAATGCATATTGGGTGTGCCAAATGTACCATAATCTATCATGAAATATTGGGGAACTTCCTGGAACAAACCTTTGAGGCCTCTGTTTGACACCCGCGGTAATTTCCTACTGAGGTGCGGGTGGATGTCTTCGACACTCAAACATCTGCCTGGCTGACCGTGTTGACAAATCCGGCGCAGGAACACCATTGAAATTCGATCATTCCTCCATAGATGTCAATAAAATAATTAAATGAGATTAAATGCCCATACAAGCAGCCATTGATGATCAATGAACATCCATGAAACATCCATAAAATCTATAGATTCCACATGATTCCCCTGACCCACTGCATCTCTTCTCCCCAAAAGATTCACCACATCCAACTGTTGGTGGCTCAGGAGTTGGCTGCCGGGGGTGCCCTCCTGGGATCTCACGAGGCCTTAACCATGTACCGCTTCAAGGAGACAACGGCTCAGTTGCCGGGGTACTGCTGGCTCAGTGGCTCATCAAACCTCAGTTCGGGTGTCAATGAACGAACTGAGCATCAAAAAAAGAGCAGAGAAGTGCCATGAAATCATGAAAGCTTGGGACGGGTCAAGACCTACCCACATTTTTGGTTTCGTGACTCACATCCAGAAAACCATATCAATCCCAGCTATATGGGTGGTTTTCATCAGCTTCCATCCATGGCTTTTCTGACAGCTCCTGTCGCAGGACTTGGCGACCAGCGGCATCGGCTCGGAACGGAAGCTGCTGCTGCGTGTGGTGGTGTCCGGAGCCTGGTGTTCAGCCCCTGCTGGGGCGGGATCGATCCAGTGGATGGCTTCAGATGATTTAAATATGAGTAAAGTATGTTAAAGTGGCCATATCCCCCATATGGATCTACGTATGGATGCTAGAAACTGGTAAATGAATGTAAATGGTGGTGTTCTTGATTATTGGGGTTGCCAGATGCACATCAATGAAGCAAAATATAGAAGGATTTATGGATTTATGGTGTCCTAAGGGCTGCGGATGCTGCCCGGGTCATTTTCCATTCCTAAGTGTTTAGGAGCAGAGTGACAGCTGTTCTTGTTGGGAAAAGCCATTGGTGTATCATGGTGTATCCCCATGTTTTGTTTGGATATGACCCTGTCCAGCAACTGCAGCCCCAACTTCCCAACTTACTAAAAGAACGGTTGGAATCAGCAGCCAGTTCCTGAACACAGGTCAGATGTTGGATCTCTACGTCTCCAGCAGTTTGAAGATACGCTGCCCAGTCCATATACCAGCTGAATTTTAGCCCGTAGAACCTCGAAGTGGTGGCAAATTTATGAGCTACCAATCACCGCAGCTTAGATGATGAGTTGCTGTTCCTGCAGTGCTTCGTTTCAGGGTTGCTACAAGGGCTGCAATCTCCATTGCAGGACAATCCCTGACGTGTAAGACTTTACCTCGGCGCAACCCTCATGGATGACGTGCCCTGGGGAGCACCATGCATGTTCTGGGGCCAAAGTGCTCCACTGGCTAGGCCAGCCGCCCCTGAATCACTGCATGGTAAGTACAGTATACCCGCAAGATACATACAATGTCATACAATCATACATATTATACATGATAGATATTATATACTGTAGCAAGCTAGCTTGTTGATAGGAATTGTAGTATGTTCTGTTCACACGACCCCGGTGGTGCACTTGACATTACATATATGTATATATATATATTTATATATATACAAATAAATAATGATCCAACATAAATGAGCCTCTCTATTGGTTGTTTGAGTTTGTTCAAATCGAACATCATCACTTTTTGGTGCTCAGCCATCCTATGGTGAGACATTGCATCGGCAATGGCTGATGGATGCTGAACTGCCAAAGGCCAAGAAATTGGCTGCCTAAAAACTGAACACAAGTTACTTCTATAAATGGCTGGCTGGTGGTTTCAAACTTTTCCATATGGGATGTCATCCTTCCCATTGACTTTCATATTTTTCAAGATGGTTATTGCACCACCAACCAGATGGTCAGATCAAAAAACTGAACACCCCAGAAATGATCAAGCGATGATTTAGTACTCAGGATGGTCAACATGTGCGGTTCGCGAAAGGTCCTTTGAAGTACGCCAAGAAAAGGACAAGAACGCTGCCTCCCACTAAGATGATCCTGAGGACCCTTGGCTGGTTGACAGGTTAGCATAGTCAAACCAAGTTGCTACGCAAGGTGTTGGTCAGTGATACCCTCTGGTAATTTAACATAGCTATTGAAAATGGCCCAGTCGAAATAGTTGATTTACCCATTAAAATGGCTGGATTTTCCATAGTTTTAAACGTTTACCAGAGGGTAAAATCCCATTAGATCCCATTAAACCACCATAAAATCCCATTAAACCACCATTAAAATCCCATTATAAACGTTTGCCAGAGGGTATCTCTTTAAGTTCACTATATCGTCTTGGTGGACCTGGTGCGGATCCTCACAGAGGGGGATCCTGGCGCGATGACAAAGGCTCGACTGCGCCCAGCAAAAGGATCGATGGGAAGGGCCCGGCCCCGGTCAGCACTCTTAGGTATGCGTGGGAGATCACCCAGACATACCTTGGAAATACCTATATTATACTGTATATATATATATATATACATAGATATCATAGATTGTTTCAAGTGGATTGGGGAGCCTCTGTTAGCACATGATGAATATGTTATGCTAGCTGAGCAGACAGTCGGCAACTCAACATCCACATGCCGAAAATGAACAGAGAACTTCTTTCAGTACTTGGAGGATCAGTGCATTTAGATGCATTTAGCTGGCTAGAAATTGGGGATATAACCCACCTAGTTACAAGTGCAAAAGCCCGCTTATTGGACTTGCTGACAAGCTGATTGAACATTTACTAGGTGTGATGATCTTCCAAGTAGAAGCCTATAGCGTTGTATATTCAATATGTTTAAACAAGTTCGCTGCAACCCTGACGTTGCGCCACGTCTGACTTCAGGTGGCTATGAAGATAAAGTTGATGTTATTACTCCAGTCAACATATTGTTCAGAGGGAGTGGCGAATTTCAATGTGATGATGATCGTGATGTGATGATGATGATGATGATCATCATCATCATCATCACCATCATCATCATCATCACCATCATCATCATCATCATGATGACGATTGTAAGTGTGGAGCAACGTCCGGGTTGGGGCGAAAAAAATTAAACATGTTTAACATTAAAATCATTGAGGCCTTGAGCTTTGGTCCCTCGCAGGTGCCCTGAGCAATTTCCAGAACCAACGAATGCGGCTGACGCAGCCCGACGATGAGACTGGATGCTGCTTGGCGTTGCGCCGGGGTCATCCATGACGTTCTTGGCTGTCTCTTGGGGCTGATGAAAGTCGCCTTAAGAAAATGAGTTACCCTCTGGTAAACTAACATAACTATTGAAAATGACCATTTATAGTGGATTTTCCCACTAAATGGTGATTTTCAATAGCTATGTTAAATTACCAGAGGGTACCCGGTACCTCTGAATTTATGCCTAGTTCATGTCAACTGTCTACAGGTTACCAGGGACTATTAAACCTATATTGATTGGCAGGGACCTTTGGGCTTATGTAGTTGGGAGATGTTGGAAGCACCATGAAGGCTTCCCAAACACACTGCCCTGCCCGGTGACAGACAATGGCAGCAGGAACCCGTGCCGTTGTGCACAGTAGAGGTGTTGCTGTTTCCAGGTCCTGATGATTGAAACTTTAGTGGATGAGATCAGAGAACTCTCTTAATGCCGTTTCATTGTAGAGAACGCCAAGCCGGTTTCTGAATGCCCTGATATCTACAGCCAGACATTTATCAGATGTTTCTGTTTGAGCCTCATACAATCCAGGGGAGAGCTTCCGGTTGTTTTTTTCTCCCCATGTCCTCCCAAGGTTACCTCCATTTGGCTGTCCCGAATCTCATTATTCACGAGATTGACAGCCGCAGTCCATTGTACCCGGAGGTGGCCCAAGTGAAACAACACAGTCACCAAGAACTCGTGGGCATGCAGTGCTTGGTTTCATGGTGCCACGGGTATACTGATGGTTTCAAACATTTGCTATCCTTCATCGGTAGACTTTCTCAGCCTCAGGTTTATCAACATCGATTCATATGACTTTGTTGTTTGAACGCAGTTGACTGCTCCTTGGTATTCTCTAGTCCTTCCTACCCATCCATCGATCTATCTACCTACCTCATTCTACCTATCAATATTCCGATCTCAATGTTGGCACACACACACATGTATATAGACTCTAGACATATAGAGTATATAAACATGTATATGTATATGTATATATGTATGCTATATATATATGTGTGTGTGTGTACATGGTTATAACTGCCCATTTTTGCGGTTGGTCCATCAGTTTTTGCTCCACATGCGCAGGTCAAGCGCGGATTGCAAGGCCTTTTTTCGAAACCCGGGGTCCAGATGTCCCAAAGTGTTAAGGTGATTAAATACCAGTAGTACCGCACAAGGCGGTGGCGGAAGTTTCAAAAATAGGAAACCTATAGGAGAGATTGGTTGTTGTGAATCAAGGATGGCAGAGCGAATCCACTGATGGACCGAAAGGTGCTT
>Ga0126342_10002699_pt1:25000-28181 | contig 28181 bp, 22 predicted proteins | sample Cyp1metagenome_FD_92528 | JGI IMG/M metagenome (GOLD analysis project Ga0126342, IMG submission 92528) | Coral microbial communities from Lord Howe Island, Old Settlement Bay, Australia - Cyphastrea 1 metagenome | ecosystem: Host-associated > Invertebrates > Cnidaria > Coral ... | reverse complement strand
TCTGCAATTGGGCCTTTCAGCCATCCAACATCTCGTTCTGCAAGGGTTTGTTGCCAAACTTCATTGTCCACCTCTGCATCCCCAGAGCCTCTGGCCTCTGACATCAAATGACTTCTGCGAAATTCAGATTGGATTTGTAACGCGTTGCATGTCAGCACTGCAGGGGTAAACTTGAAAGGCAGCATTCCAGTCTCAGTTACTTCACCCGTTAGTGAAGCGCCACAGCGAACCATTTTTTTTAAGGGGGCAAAACATTTCCATAGTTTTTGAGGGTGTTGGGACTTCTCTCATTTTGGAGCATTCACGAGCATGTAGAATCGACCTCATGGCAGCTCAAGTCCCTTGAACGACGGTGAATGACAGTTCAGAGAAACGGAAATCATATGAAATCGTTCTCTTCATGGCCAAACAATCTTGGTTTATCCATGTTTATGCTGGTTTTCGATTTTGAAAGCTGGAGATTCCCCAGTTTTGCGACTAAGGCTGAATTCTTCCCTCTTAATGGTGTGGTTGAATCCCCCACTGGTGTAAGCCTGGCTACACAACCTGGTTGCCTGGTTGAAGATGTTTTATTGTTGCGATAGATATATATATATATATAGTTATTTATCAGAAGTAAATATATAGAAACCACCAAAGATAGAAAACTAACATTCAGATAGCGGTTCTATCTTTTTTGGGTGTTGCTATCCGTTTATTTCTATGGTCCTATATGCTCCTTTTTTTGTAATTAATCACCTCCAAGAATGGCCAAACATGACCTCGGAGGCACTCCCTAGGTACTGTTAGAGGCACTCCCTAATAACATGGCCAAACTATATTAAACTTAGATCACCCCCAAATACTCCAATTTCACGCGCCTTTCCACAAAGCCGCGCTGTTTCAGGAGCTCATCGCGTGTCAAAAGTCCAAAGCTTTGGAGTTGGCTTCGGGGAGATCCAAGGCTCCGGGCGGAGATCATGGGATTTTGTGTTTTGGGGACTACATTGGATTTTAGGATATTTTATGATATATTATATATTTAAATTGGATTTTATGATACTGGGATTCATGTGGATCTATTGTTGATTTTACACCCCCAATTTTGCATCTTCTATGTGTTTTAACTATTTAATATCTTCTATTTTTGAGGTATGTAATATATGTGGATCTTATCTGAATCATTGGGTTTTTAGCGCACAGTGCGGGGGGTTCGCCACAAATTATCTTAGCAAGAAAAACGGGTAAGTGATCCAGACGCCATGATTTCACCAGGGTCCCAGAATTGGCAGGGAAAATCTACTGGAAACGTTGATGTTTGATGCGAAGAACCGCAGGTTCCGATGTTCTGTTCAACCAACCCAATGAATATAGACACAAACATGACCGTACAACACCCTTTGATGTAAACCCCATGCGAAGCCTACCCTGAAAGCCTGAAAACTAACTAGCTGCTTCTTCTCCCGAGATGACCTTGTCAAAACAGAAGAAAATCCAGAAACCAAGACTTGAAGCTGATTTGTTGTCCTTTTGTTGGTGAGCCTATTCAAAGAAAAAGGTTGGAAGTTGAGACTGGAGCATACAACAATGGTCCAGTCTTACCTGGGCGCATGGCCTGATCCAGAGTGGCAATGAAACTTGACTAGATGTATGCCGCATGCCTGGTTGCAAAAAGGAAGAAACACAAGCTCCTGTCCTACTTCTGACATAGTATCTCGATGCATCTTGTTAGGCGATTAATTTTCTTGACTCGAGCATCACTAAGAAACACTCGATTGTTACAGATCAGCTTCTCCAAGCAGTCTTCAAACACTGCAGAGAGACTTCTGAACAAACCCTCTACAAATCCTTAGAACTGCCTGTTAATCTGTTACCCTCCGGATTCCTCCGGCAATAAAACATGGGCAATGGAAAATCCTCTGCTATCCCCCCACTTATAGATGATTTGATTGGCTCATTTATATGACCATCTATAGGGATTTTTGGGGGGGGAATTTCCCGGTTTGAGTACCGGATTACCGGACTTTTTTGGCAGATTGGCATTGGCAGCAAGCAAGAAGAGAGGCTACAAAGGGCGTGAGGCCCCAGATCCAGCGGCGGCACCAGGCTGTGTCTGGGACGGACCCGGAGGGGTGTCATCAAACATGGCTACCTGAGAAATCGCAGCATGAAATGGTCTTTTCAAGAGGACAATCATTGAAACTTTAAAATTTGGGGCATTTTCTAGCCAGCCATGCCTATTTACCGGAGGGTATATGCTATGTAAGCATGTATATCCTGATAGTGGGCAATGTCAGATAGTTTTCATTGACCATGTTGGCGTCCCGGTGCGGTAAAGATATTGTAATCGTACCAGTTTTCTTAGATATTCAATTTGGACAATAGTTAGGATTGTGGAATCATCCCAGAATTACGTGCAGGAATAGTAATAAGTTCTAAGGGCATGGTTTGAAAAATATGAACCTTTTCAGATATGTTCAGATGCTGTAGTTGGTATGGCTAAGTTCTTTGGGTCATACCATTTTGGCTTGGTTTAAGATCTGTTGTGAATGACCATCTTACCAGTTTAAGACCCAGGAGGACCACATATTTTCGTAAATGGAGGTTTCCAAAGTCACGGGTGTACCCCCAAATTATCCAGTCGTCATGGATGACCATGACTTAGTATTGAAAGGTGACTGGTGACTTGTGGATCCCCCATGGCTCAAGAACCCCCCCATATGGCTAGCTGGACCATTTCCCTATTGACAGCTGATGTTCCCATTAATTATATATATATATTTATGTATGCAATTTATGATATATAAAATATGATATATATATATATTTATTTATTTATTTAAATATATATACAATTAAAACCTCTAATTTAAGGAGATTTCCCATTGCAGTGTTTGATGTTTGGTTACCGGTGGGGAACCAGCGAATGCTAATGCTTGGAGACCCAGGCAGCCCAGATCATGCTGCGGGTGGGTGACCTCCGATCCTACTGCCGTTTCATGGCACAGGCTGCTGGATATTGGGATATTGGATGTTGGCTAGAAAAAGCGGATAGATAGCAGGCAAATCATGGATAAGCATCATGATTTAACAATCAACAAGATATGAATTTCACATGGGATACATAGTCAAATTTAATAGGGTATATAATATAATATATTACCACCCAAAAGGGCATTTGATGGGACTTTACCAAGAATAA
>Ga0126342_10002699_pt1:0-22500 | contig 28181 bp, 22 predicted proteins | sample Cyp1metagenome_FD_92528 | JGI IMG/M metagenome (GOLD analysis project Ga0126342, IMG submission 92528) | Coral microbial communities from Lord Howe Island, Old Settlement Bay, Australia - Cyphastrea 1 metagenome | ecosystem: Host-associated > Invertebrates > Cnidaria > Coral ... | reverse complement strand
CAAAAAAACTATTGTTTATCAATGTTTATCACACTTGTTCCTTGTGAACATTGCATGTTTATTTGTTTGCTCCATTTTTGGACACACTCACGTGCTAACCAATAAAGTTTTGTTTTCTGAGAGATTATCTAGAACATAAATGGAGTTACGGCCAATGACCCCAATCAATTCCAGGCACACCTCTGGTACGTATAATGTGGATTAATGTGGTATAGCGCAAACTTTTGGAGAGTTGAACAATTTTTTGTGCATTGCAATTCTGGGATGCCACGAGAACCAATTCGGGGGAGTTGCAGAAGCAGCTCTTGAAAGCAATGCCCAAGACAAAAGGTGCAGATCGAAGCAAGCTACTTGAGCAAATTTGCTACTAAACTAAATATGAAGTTGCCTTTGTGCCGGTTTTTTTCATTGAATAAAAAATCTAGGCAATGGTACATGATCTCTTGTAAGAGGATGTTTAGTTTAGTTTGTACAACGATGTCTTTCCAGTTTTTTCAATGTTACCACTTTTCCAAATTGGGTCAGGAGTAACCCCAAAGGACGGTACTACATTCACCGAGATAGGCACTGCCACAAATGCGTAAGATGTTTGTTGGAAAAAAAAATACTGTAGGCGGTACTTAGAGCTACTGGTACCCCCGCTTTATCCATCAAACTATTACTTGGCGCTGACCTGCGGGATGACTTCACCCCTGCAATTGGGGATTTTAAAGTTTACTCAAAAATATTCAACTGACACAACTGTCAGGCCACTTTTCATGGTCAGGGTATTCGCATAGTGGGATGTTGGAAGTTTTAGTTAGTCCCTTGCAGCAAAACTCATATGTATTTGGGAACACGTACCATACCTGCCTCTGCCTCAACATTGCATTCACTGCGCTGGACCCTAAGGCCCTAAGGACAAACACTGGACCGAGTGTGCAGAGTCGATCCAGAGAATCACCCCATGTGAGCTTTGAAAATGAAAGCCAAATAGTGTGTCAATATCTGTGTTTTTAATCGTTGAAGACGGCTGCAGCTAGTATGTTTCACTGCGGTCTTCATTCAATCTGTGGGTCAAAACCTGAAAGCCTTCAATGCTGGGTACGTACATGACATTATATGGTTGTATATGCATATTCTATCTATATAATATATATATACACAATATATGTATCATATTTACATATAATCTATTATAATACAATGTAATGTAATGTAAAATTCAATATAATAGAATATGTTTAATATAATATATAATATAATAGTTTTGCTATAATGTAATGTAATATAATGTAATATAATGTAATATAGTGTAATGTAATGCAATCTAATTTCATATAATATAGAATATAATATAAAATATAATATATAATATAATATATATATAATTTAATATATTATATAAAATATAATATATAATATAATATATAATGTAATATAATATATAATATAATATATAATATAATTTAATATATAATATAATGTAATATAAAATTTAATGTAATATATAATATAATATTATATATAATATAGTATAAAATATAATAAAATATAATGTAATGAAATATAGTTTAATGTGATATAATCTAATATAATATGATATATTTACATACAACATATATATATATATACATACACATACAATATGCATATATATATATACAACATATCTTGCAAATAAATATGGTCAGAGATGGTTGGTTAAGTCCTGTTATGCCGCAAAAAAAACCTGCCCAGAGGGACGACAAGTGCAACTGGCCTGGTGCCTTGGGATGGGCCCTTAAGTTAAAACCTCCATTCCTAGATGTTTTTTGCCAGGCTATAAAAAAACCTCCAGTTGGAGGAGTTCCCAGCCAATCTGTACCACAAACACCAGTTCCAGGTGAGTCTATCACCATTCAGTTTGAGGATTTCTATCACCATCTATCACGATAAACCCACCCTAAAGGTTGTATTTTGGTCATGAAGCATCCCAGTTTGAGGTGAGTCTCAAGTTCTGGCAGGAGCTCTCTTCAGCGACTCGGCAGCGTTGTTGTGGCTCTGGGAAAAATGACGAGAATCCAAAGAAATGGAGGGTGTTCAATAGCAAAATGATCCAATTTGGGATGATACTGGGGGTGCCCCCTTGTCAAGAAGCCTTCGTATATATAAATCATAAATCAATTGTAGGTGTGTGTGTGTAAATATATGCATCGATATACATATACATAGATATACATGCAAATACTTTTGAAACAGATGCTTGAGGTTTACACGCAGTAAAAACGCATTAGGTAGGTAGATAGATAGATTTATAGATTGATAGATTGATAGATTGATTGATAGATTGATAGATAGATTGATAGATTGATAGATAGATAGATTGGATCGATTAGATCGATTAGATCGATTAGGTCCATTAGATCGATTAGATCGATTTGATCGATTTGATCGATTAGATCGATTAGATCGATTGGATGGATTGGATGGATTGGATCGATTGGATTGATTCGATAGGTTAGATAGGTTAGATAGATTAGATAGATTTGATAGATTTGATAAATCAGATAGATTAGATAGATTAGATAGATTAGATAGATTAGATAGAGTAGATAGATTAGGTAGATTAGCTAGATTAGCTAGATTAGCTAGATTAGCTAGATTAGCTAGATTAGATAGATTAGATAGATAGATCGATAGATGGATGGATGGATGGATGGATGAATGGGTAGGCAGATAGATAGATAGATAGGTAGAATTAGATAGATAGAATTAGATAGATAGAATTAGATAGATAGAATTAGATAGATAGATAGAGATAGATAGATAGATAGATAGAATTAGATAGATAGAATTAGATAGATAGAATTAGATAGATAGAATTAGATAGATAGAATTAGATAGGTAGAATTAGATAGATAGAATTAGATAGATAGAATTGGATAGATAGAATTAGATAGATAGAATTAGATAGATAGAATTGGATAGGTAGAATTAGATAGATAGAATTAGAGAGATAGAATTAGATAGATAGAATTAGATAGATAGAATTAGATAGATAGAATTAGGTGGAGAATAGAATTAGATAGATAGAATTAGATAGATAGAATTATATAGATAGAATTAGGTAGATAGATAGATAGATAGAATTAGATAGATAGATAGATAGAATTAGATAGATAGATAGATAGATAGATAGGTAGATAGACAGATAGATAGATAGTAGGTAGATAGATCGATAGATCGATAGGTATGTAGGTAGGTAGATAGGTAGATAGATAGACAGACAGTCAGACAGACAGACAGACAGATAGATAGATTGAGAATCGCTTGGATACGATAAATAGGATAAAAGCTTGGTAGATAGTTAGATAGAAAGATAGAAGAAACTATACTTGTCATGTCAATCAAATTAGTAGCTGGGGTGCTCATCCAAGTAGATGGCCAAGTTCCTGCTTTTTGGTTGATGAAGATAGCAGGGTCTTACCCATGTTCCATCATTTTCCCAGACTTCATTGATACATTGGGTCAACTTGGTCAATCAATGTTTGTGTTTGTTCCCAGAAATTCAATCAACAGCCCTACTGAGCGACATTGCCCAGCAGTGGGGGACACCGAACGGGAACACGAGTTCAGTTTGTCCTGGTGGAGACGTCAAAAAGGGTTAGATAAAACACGGAAAACATTAAAACACCTCAGCATTCCGCTCCATGCTAAAGACACTTGATGTGCACGAGCACCAATTTTATGCATTTTACCCAATTAACTAAAATGCGACGAATTTACTCGTTGATTTAATCGTTTTTGTACCTTCATTTTTTATCAACAATCCTTCCTTCCATAACCTCAAAGGATCTCACCATGAATGTTTGAAGTTGGAAAAGGGCACTAAAGTAGTGCATGCAAAGACGGCAACAGCATGTAGAACCCACGCAGAACATCAAATTCGGAACAAAATTGAAAGTTTGTTTATCAATCAACACCACCCAATGTTAGAGATCGCGCATTAGTTGATTAGTTTATTCTGTGTAGGAAAAGAATTGTTCCTAACGCGATGAATTTCGATACCACGAGTCTTGGGAACTGCACCCGACGCATCAGTTTATGGGTGATTTTTTTCGAGTTGAGGAATATGTGGAGACTCTGAGCGCAGAAGCTGACATCCAAGAGGCCTCTGGGACAAATGGCGCATGGTTTTGAACTTATTGCTGCAATGAGATCTTGATTGTCGGATGCCGAAGGCACAGAATCACAACAGCACAAAAGTTTTATAGTCATTCTGTTCTGTTCGCACCGTTTATTGGCGGTATTTGGCGGTAGAATTTCGCTGATGTTTGGACTGAGCAACTGGATAAAACCACCGCTGGAGAATAAAACTCGTTCAAAGCTGCGGTGAATTCTATGGGGGTATACCCTATGACTCCTTACATATCCTTACATGATATATTCAACAAATGGCGATCAAGTGGTTTTCAAGCCTTTATACATGAAACGTCATTAATATGAGCTGTAATGCTCATGAATGTGTAACCCCATTACAATGTCCACCCTGGGTGATTATTTGATGTGTTTTGCAGTGACCTTCATCAAAATCAGCCAGGGTTTATCGATCGGCAATTACAACTCCTGTTGTACCGCATTTTACCTTGTCATCCGAATTGTTGGTCATCAATATGTTGCGTCCTCTCGTTGGATGTGCAACCCTATCTGGTTGGTGGTTTGGAACATTTTTTATTTTTCCATATATTGGGAACAATAATCCCATTTGACCAATAGTTTTCAGAGGGGTTGAAACCACCAACCAGCTATGATTCTGCCAGTTGCTCATCATCTCGTTGCAAAGCATCACAGTTGGCCATTCAAGGCGGCTCCCTTCCTGCTGAGCACTGGCCGCAGTTCTGCGCTCGCATCTCGACCATGGATTCATGAGTGAATTGTAAGCCACGACATTGCAGATATACAATATCCATCAATATCCATCAGTATCCCAGTTTATTTCCATTTGTGTTTTTGAACAGTGGAATAGAGTATATACCACTAGGCACATATGACTTGGCGTTAAGCAGCATGTGAGCTAAAGCATTCGATTGTTGACACCACAAGTGTCAATTGTTTATGAGCTGCAAGTCCTTTGATGCTGACTCATACCAAAGAATGTGGGTCAAAGGTTTAGACCCAGCAAACCAAAGATTCCGGATGACTAGTGTTCCTTGTTTTTGATGTCTTTCGCACATGTCAGCACACATGAACCATTTCCATCCATGTCCATCCATTTCCAATTTATGATTCTATGCGTTCTTGACCCGTAGCCAATTCCCGTGTGCAACAGCTGAATTTATATGGTACAAAACCCATGGCACGGCTGCTTGCATCAAATGCCATCAACAAACGTCACATTTTTCTGAAGGCTGAAGCAGATGTTTCATGATGCTTCCTCTGATTTAGTCTTGAAATTAGGCTAAGTTTGGGATCCATTGCCCCGACCCCAGGTCGATGCCTTCATTGGACGGGGTGATCTTGATCATGCCTTCGTGGCCGCTCGATGGTTTGCGGGTTGAGGGTTGCTACGAATCATTCCATATTTGTATATTTAGGATAGGCAAGGCAATCCCTCATCCTGAGCAAAGAAAAATCAAGATTAATGGTTTTGGTGTGGATTGGTTGGTGTGGATTTGAGTCCTCCCACCAGTAAATAGCAAACTTATGTGTTCAACAGTCCCTGCAACTTCAGTCAGTATAGACTGGCAAATTTGGAGGAATTTGCAGGTCTTGCTTTCTAAATAATTGTAGAAATCAAATTCAATTGTTGCGTTCGGGCCCAAGTGCCGCAATTGTTTGAAATCCTTGTTGGGTGGTCTGACAGCTCTATACATACATCTGTATGTCATATGTGCATTAATATATATATATATATATACATATACATATATATATGTGTATATATATAATGACTACATATAATTACATACAAAATTGGTTTCAACAGTTCTTTGCATTCTGTTCGGACTTTGACCGCCACTCGACTTCTTTCTCACAGCTTTCAGGGGCCCAAGGGTCAGCGGAGTGAGGTGGCGAAAGCCGAATGTGATCAGCTGCTACCGACTCAGCTGTCCGGAAGCAGCCTGGGTGTCCCAGTGCCATGACTTGGGTTCTTGGTTGGGTGGACTCAGCGTCATGGGGAGAGACATGGGGAGTTCGGGGATGACGAAGATCCTGAGTGTTTCGAAAAACCTAGAGTACATCGTGTGATTCTGTGCTTCCTGGGGAGATGTGAGCATAAATTTGATGAATAAAAAAGCAACTTTAGTGTCAGAGATGTCCCAGTCCTCCATGAAGCTCATGTGGATTGAGTGACATCTAAGCGCAGTTGCATCATTGTCATGGTCAAATCCCAAAGGATATGGATGGCACCCAGAGGCTTGGGGGGCGCCCTATGGAGTGGGTCAAATCCCTGGGCCACCTCCATGTTTGGTGGTTACATGATCATTTTTGTTCAGTTGATGAATGGTTAAAAAAAAACTCACGGAATTGGGAGCACCAGGTAATTTTTGCTACAAGGAAACCTATATTTGATAGGACAGCCACATGATTTCCTGTAGATTCCCCTCGAACCAATCTAATGAATAACTACATGTTTGCGGGCTTATCAGTTACCCCATTGAATTCAGGTTCCATGTTTAATTTGGTGGCTAAAACTATGTAAAGCATTGTAAAACTCTGCAAACCACTATGTAAAACTGTAAAAATTGGCAAAACTCGGTAACATATTCGTAAAACTAGATAAAGACCATCAACAGATGGGGGTTTGATGGAATGTCATGTTTTTTTCCCATCCTTTGGGCGATCGAAGCTCCATTCAGGTCAGCCTCCAGCACCAAAGCCGCCGCCCAGCGACGATGCCAGGGCCAAGTTGGAGGATTTGGGTGGGTTTTCACCCATCAACGGGTGCGTTTTACACAGGGAATGGATGGGTTGCTGGGGGTTGCTGGGATGATGAAATTGAATATTATTGATAGTTAGCCAGTGGATCATTCCCGAAAATTCCCTGCGTTTAGAACCCGTAAGGAATGGTGAGCTAAGCTATTACTCGGTTGGTGGTTTGGAGTTTGGAACATGGCTTTTATTTTCCCCAATAGTTGGGATGATGATCCCAATCTGACCAACTCATATTAAAATGGTGAGGAAAACCAATCAAACATGGTGATGTTTCACTGATTTAACCCATCAAAGTATCAATGATCGTATGAAATAGGACTTTTTAACCAACCAGAAATAGGATTCGTATGGATTCATTGAGATTTGCTGAGACTTTTGCGATCTAGCGCGTAAAAAGCCGAGGATATCATGCGGATTCACCATGTAGAATTGGATAACGAAAACTAGGGCATTGGAGCAACCAATAATTGTGGAAATCGTGAAGATGCCATGTGGTTTTTGTTGATGTATCATGATGGTAGGGCCATCCAAAACTTGTGATTAATTTGGGTGGGCCTTGTTGTCAGCGCAAGAAACTGGCCTTTCCTCATATTTTACAGACAGGTATTGAGATGTGAAAACATATTAATGTTCCCTTAAATTTTCATGTCAGTGTAACACATCTAACCAGCATTAACCAGCCAAGTTTGGGGGAGTTTGAAAACAGACAATCAGGAATTTGACCAGCCAAGAAGTGGTGCTGAAAAATTCGTTCAACCAGTACCAAAGCCAGGCTTTCACCCGGCAGAAGCCAAAAATATGTGGTATGATGAACATCCAGCTTCTGTTGTTCAACGAGTTCCAGCTATATTATGCTATATTAAATGTTGATGTTCAGGCACCAGTTTTGATCCATAGCCATGTCGCCAACGTGGTAGAATTTCAAGCACTCGAATGGGCCATTTTGGATTCATTCACAGGGGGCGGTTGTAACTCAGTTTTGTATTAACCAACGACGGCAAAACGAGTGAGCTATGAGCTATACAAAAATACCAATGTTGATTGCTTGTTAAAGGGTCGTGTGAAAAATCCCAACAGCTATATAATTGGATGACTTGGACTACTCTCCAGTAAATTAACATAGACCCTGGCAGATAGGGTTAGAAGATTAGTTTTAACTAAACAGTGACTATTTTCAGGGTCTATGTTAATTTGCCAGAGGGTATATGAATCTATAAGACCCATGATACAATGGTGATTACAAGAACTCATGGAGGACGTCGCCTCGGTCTTGGCACGGAGACATGCTGAGATGGGCGAACCCCTCTTGGCCGGGGACCCGGGCCCAGGTGTTTCTGTTTCAATCCTCATGTTGTGGTGATGGGCATGTTTACTTTCATTTTTTCGGGCACTTGTGGCTGCTTCTTGGAGCAACTTCCTATCCAATGTGGTTTCTTGGAAGCTGTTTGTGTTGCTCATTTGCTAATTCAAATGGTTAGAGTGATGAATAGAAGGGGACGGGCATCCATGAATCAAAAGAATCGTAAATAACCAACATGAGGGAACTGGTGCAGGTTATACAGATAACAATAACACGGCATATTTTCATTTGAGGATATGAGATCTCACGCGATAATGTTTGGTTTATAGGCTAACAGGTAAACAAATTGCTGGATCCCTAGCCTGGCCCAATCTGCACATGTCTCCCAGTGGACAACAAGAATAGCGCGTTTTGATATTTCTGGGGTGTCTCAACCACCTTTAAAAATGGCGGCATCCAAAAGTCCATATCTAAACCCTTAAAAAAAGCCTCAATGGCGAAGCATGGCAAAACTCATGACTCTCAAATACTTACGCAATGTCAAGGTCAAACAGGTCTCTTTCATGACTTTCCAGGGTCGAAGCTGCTGCGTACTATCTTACTGTAGTTGCTGACTTCAAGAGTCCTATGGGGCCTGACAGATCTTCGTCGCCATGGCATCGCACAATTGGGAGTCTAGATGAGTCTAGTGACTTTCTCTGATCAAATGGAGCTGGATTTTGAGGGTTCCCACTTGTTGGTCATGTCACCTCAGTCTGTCGTATTCACTTGGCACCAGCGGCTGATTCAATGCTTTGGATACATTTCTTGCTGCATAAACCAGGTGTGATTCTCATATGCGGCGGAATTATCTCCCATGAATTCAACATGAACGTTTCAATAGCTTTCCTACTGAATTTGGCATTCAGGAAAATTTACAGAGACAGAAACTCCTGAAAAAAGGTGCCTATAAAGAACGGACACTAGGGGCGATTCAAGGTAAACCCCACCTCGTTTCCATCCAAAACCCCATTTCATACCCAGTCAAATCCCAACTTGTTTCCAAATCTCCCCATCTGAGTGGTAGATCTTGGCAGGGCATCAACTTGCACGGATTCACCAAAACGATATACAGAACATGGCTGGAACAATTTGGGGTAAAAATCACCACCAAAATTCACAGAGATGACCAAAAAATGGGGGGATTTTGGGGGCCAACTCTCCAGCTTTCCACCTGCCATGCGCCATGTTAGCCAGCATCTTTGGGTGCCGAAAAAGCGCCGCGCGACGGAGTGCGATCCGAATCCCCGCGGCGGCTGCAGAAGTGGAGCCGGACGAGCAGCAAGAGCAGCGTGAAGCGGCAAAGAGGAGTGCTCGTTGGGCCCGTTGATTGATGATCATAAATGTATATAAATGAAATGTGGGAAATACAATGCCATAAACCGTCCCTAAAATCACCATACATGGGTATAAATGGTGTTTCAACTTTAATTTCAAATATCAGAATATTACCAGAGTAATACGTAATATGTATATTTACACTGTAACATTTTATATAATACGTCAGCCCCGAAGTAATACACTCCTAGGCTGTTTAATTGGAGGGACTAACCAGGGTTCATCAATCCAGGGTTGACACTGAAGGGTCATCATGGTCATGAATCATCCAGGGTTTATTGTGTTTGTCAAAAATGGTTAATAGTGGTTAATAATGGTTAATCATTGTTAATAATGGTTATATAATGGTTATATAACGGTTCATTATTGTGTTTGATACCCTTGAACTATTACCCTTGTACCATTCTTTTTTAAGGTGTAGATAGCCAGCTACAAATATCATCAACAAACAAAGGGGGGTACTGTACAACCCGCAAAACAAGGGTCATGTAAAGAATCAAACTTGTCAACGCGGTTGAATTTCACCATTTTTTTTACTTCCAACAATGGGTAATGTTAGTAAAGCAATCCTGTAGTACATCACACCCAATTTTACCTCACATGGGTGGTACAAACCATCCAAACCTTCGTTCTTTTTTCTTGTTTTACTAATATTGCAGAGCCAATTGGCTGGTTGGTGGTTTCATACATGTTTTAGACCGCTCGTTGTGATGACGCCAATTGACACATGGAAGCTCTGCTTGGACATCTCCAACCAGGATGGAGATGGGATCTTCCCAAGTCCCAAGGTGAAAACACACGTCATGGCCACGGGTTGTAAGAAAAAAGACCTCCAATTGATTGTAGATAAGCATCCCATATCATCGCATGATAGTCTGTTCTGTTCATTTTTCTGGGATTGTCTAGTGTCATTGAGGTTTTGACCCATCCCTACATTAGCTTGTGTGGCTGATGGTGAAAGATCGAGGTGGTCCTGCTTTAATGATGATTATTGTAAGCAAAATATCATGCTTGCCCGGTAGGGGGTCAAAAACATAAGAGCAACAACTTAGTAGATTACATCATTAGATGTTTTTTAGTTAGTTAGTTTGAAATTGTCATTTTACTGTTTGGTCTCCAAGCATTGCAGATGTATACGTAGATTTCTAATGTCAATCCAAAGTTCCAATTCATTTCACTCCCTGATTTCATGTGATTTTCCATCTGATTTTCCATGATTTTCCATGATTTTCCATGATTTTCGATCCCTCCTCGCTTCCAGAAAGCGCAAGCGCAGCAGCGCCGCAGCACCGGCACCGACCCAAGCACCGGCCCCGCGACGCAGCGCCACCAGTGGCGCGGCGCGGCGGCGTCAAGCCAAAGAAGCGGCGGCCACAACCAATGGCGTGGAGGCGAATGGTCAAACCCGGTCCCCAAATAAAATGATTATATAATGATTGTATATAATGGTTAGATAATGGTTAGATAATGGTTATACAATGGTTATATAATGGTTATATAATGGTTATAGTTATATGATGATTGTTAATGATTGTTAATGGTTGTTAATGATTGTTAATGATTGTTAATGATTGTTAATGATTGTATACATACGGGAGTTCCCCAAGTGATGGTGGTACCCCCAAATCATCCAAGTCATGAACGACCATGACGACTCGTATTGAAACCACCATGGTGACTTGGAGATCCCCAACTTTAAGAAACCTCCATGCGGGGATACGTTAACAATCATTGACTGTTAAATAATGATTACTGTATATAATTTCATAGAAGCATCAGACAACATGATTCTAAGAACTGCTTCGCTGCGACGTCACTGGGATGGCGATGATTGGGGCAGCTATGGCGAAATTGCCTTATTTCAGGTTGGTGATTTTCTATCTGTGAGACAGAATGATGGTTATGATATGTTTTAACCGTGAATAAACGGGCAGGGATACTTGGGGACTTCGGGAAAAAGTGGGAGTCTTCTCATGTGGTGTGTGTGTGTGTGGTTCATGTTGTGCTGGTTCAAGATTGTTTAACATATACCGGTTGGTGGTTTGGAACATGTTTTATGTTCCACAATATATGGGAAAATCCTTCCCAATTTTCATATTTTTCAAGATGGTAGGTCAACCACCAACCAGATTTAATTACTAACCATCATTAACCATATATTATTAACATTTATTAACCATATATTAACCCATTTTTTGAGTTAGCATATATTTTGAGTTGAAGCCATCACCCCCTTTGAGTTATTCCCATCACCAGGTGGCAACAGCGGCAACGGCGGCAACGGTGTCCACGTCCCCTGCCATCCCAGCTGTGCTCGCCGTGGCAGCTCCTGGGGATGAACATTGGATCCGGGTGAAGATCAAACTTCTTATGGAATTCTGTATCAAATTAGATTATGATCAATAAACATCAAGCGGTTGTTTTTGTTCCTTGGAATTTTGGATAAAATAGAAATTTTACATCACTGTTCAACGGATTCTCGTGGTTAAGTCGTCCATGGGGAAGATGTTTTGCAGTGCCAAAGCCGAACCTGTACCCTCCATGTATTATGGTATATTTGCCTCCCTAAACGGGTCCCGATGGGTTCTGCTTGTAAATAGGGGAATTAAGCTATGACAGATGACCATACATAATTACATCTGTATTTAAATACTTTGAAATGGTGTAAATCAATGTATATAAATCATATATATGATACATATATATATACGTGTGTGTGTGTTCAACTTGTAAATCCTTTATGATTCCGCATAAATCCATAACGTCAGGTCTTTGGAGACACCACGCTGGAGCCATGGGCATCTCGGATGTGGCGCTACTTAGGGGCCCCACTTAGGATCCCTATCCGTGGTTTATAATCCATATATAAGCCATGTTTCATCCCATAATAGGGGATACTTGTAATATTCAATCTAAAATTGTTTTTCATCCATTTATGGAGTTTTATAAAAAAAAAAGCGGCACCCCCAAGTAGTTGGATTTTATAAGGGCAGAAGCATCTTGGCCTTTTGAACTTTCTACATATCATTATTATTGGAAATAACTATGAAAATGGTGGTGATTTTTTGATTGTGATTATTATTATTATATACTACTATTATCATTAGCCTGTTTTAAAAAAAAGAAACTAGATCATTATTATATACATGATTACATATTACTATTGGACATAATTACGTGATTCTTTTTGGAGTACAGCAGGAACAGTGGGAAATCTCCATGCTGATGGTTGTTTTTGTTTGGAACATCATGTCAATTTTGCTTTATCTCTACATTGGGCATTCTTATAATGTGCCCATGATAAGAAACAGCTGTTTTGGGTTTGGCTCATAAAGTGCCCCAACCGAAAAAAAATGGGGGAAGTTGGGACGGTCTACTATTTGGTGTCCCACATTCGTGTGACAGTACACAGTGTGGGAACCGTCAAATATTGGAGGACATTTGGATATATTTGGTCAGAAACAATCAATCAATTGATCCAAATACTTGGGTCTACTCATTTTTGCATATATTATTTGGGAACCATCAAATATTTCGAGGACATTGAGCCAAAGGTCAGTCGTTTCCTGCCGCCATTCGCTGAACGAGTTTCTATGAAAATTTTCAGAGTTTTCAGTGGGATGGCACCTAAATTTCTTGGGGGAATCGATCAAGACATGAATTACAAATGCCACCAAAACATGAGACATGAGTCATAATTATATATTGGTTCTGACTTGGTTGCAACTGATAACTCTTTCGGATAATGAGTGCACAAATTGTCCTTGCCATTACTCTCTATGGTCACAACTTGAAATAGCCCTCAGTCAAACTTTGATTCTGAGAGGCATTTTCACTCTGGCACTATGCTAGTCTGGATGCACAGCATGAGCCTGGTCATTGTCGTCATCGCCATCACCATGACCAGATCACCATCATCACCATTCTCATAATATCTACCTCCACAACCTCCACAACCTCCACAACCTCCACAACCTCCACAACCTCCACAACCTCCACAACCTCCACAACCTCCACAACCTCCACAACCTCCACGGTCCATCCATCATCTGAATTCATCTGAATTCATCTCAGATCATGTTGAAACATGTGTTTTATCTGGATCATATTTTTTCCATAATCCATCTTGAATCATCTTACATAACTATTCTGAAAAATCGTCTCAGTTCAACTTACATCAGTTTGAATCATCTTCAACTTGCTCATAAATATTCTTAAATCGTCTCAGTTCAATAAATATTCCCAACCATACCGGGTCCTTCTTCCAAGACCACCTTTGAACTGCTGAAGGGAGGAGGGAAGTCCCTCGGCAGATCCGGTACAAGCGGCCCTGGGTTGGGAAATCCCTTACGCTGTATATTTATTTACATGTATACATATTTGTATAATATATATATATATACACATGTATGCGTATAGATATATATATATATACATACATACACATGTGTATATATATATATAATTGTATATAATTATGTGTAATTATGTATATAATTATATATTTAATTAAACATATAATTATATATATAATTTTAATATATATATATGAAAGTGAAACGTGGCAATGGGAAATCCCTGAAAAATGATTGTGTTAATCGGAAAATGAACAAATTGGTTGGTGGATTTTCCATTGCCACGTGTGATTACCACAGGGTAAACTCTACTCTATCAGGGACTGGAAAATGAGTAGATCCAAGTCAATAGATTTTACCAGGAAGGGCTCAATTAGTTGAATCGTTTCTGGCCATGTTGATATATGTTGAATATGTTGATGGTATATTGACCTACTCAACCTTGTTGTTGGTATCGGTGCAAACTTCCTACAGATCCTGACTTCCTTGAACCCGCACAAACTTGGGATTGACCATAAGAGCTTCACCTATCAGGTTTGAATATAAAACTTGTGCTCTTGCACTTCAGAATTTGTTGGCTCAAAACCCGTCGGTCCAGGTAAAGCTTCAGGGTCAAGCTACACCATGGGTCATCCATGGCAGGTTCCCACAGATCCTGACTTCCTACATGGCCAAGTTCAAGGCCTTCAAGGTGTCCTGGACCGACTTGGCCCAGGACCATGGGGATTTTGTAGCGTTTGGGTTGTATAAATGAGTTCTACCCTCTGGTTATGTCAAACATAGCTATTGAAAATGGCCATTTATAGTTGATCTACCCATTCAAATGGTGATTTTCCATAGCTATGTTAGTTTGCCAGAGGGTATATCTACTAAAAAATGTGGAACTGCACTTTCAAGTACTCCTCTTCGTACTCTGAAACAATGAATTTTCAGACAATAACGATGCGCGACGGATTAGATTTGAGCCACCGGGTGCAGTACCTACAGATGATTTGTTTTTTTTTGCCGCCATCCAATTGTGGGGCACCTCCATTCTGATCCATACCCTTTAATTTTTCGGGTTGGTCCAAGAGTGTGGGTTGATTTCATTGACAAGACTACGACTGCATGGCATGAACAAGAGTGGATGAAGGGGATGGATACAAGTAAGTGGAGAAGCTGATATGAATTTCAAGAGATTATTTCACTGCATGAACCCAGAATTCCAATGGCTGCCCCTTTGGCGGACCTGATCAAGACGCTTTTCCCACAGCTATTGGGTTCCGCCCAGGAACCCACGGCTATCCAAGCCCATTGCTGGCCGTACGCCTGCGCTGGGCGACATGTCATTGGCATCTCCAAGACCGGTTCCTTGGGCGATTTGGGGGTATCCCAAACGATCCCATGTTTGGTATCATATGAAATAGTCCAGGAGTATTTACATTGATATGTATATATATATATATATATGTATATGTATTATATATGAGTATTATATGTGTATATATATATATTATGAGCTTGTTTTAAAAACAATTAGGTACCGTAAACCGCTTTGTTTGAAGAATATTTCATAGCTAGAGTAATCCCCGAATTGTCCTGGTCTTATCACAGGATATATAGATCATCCTCATGGAGCCTGGATTGTTTCGATGTCGCAGATCGCAAATCCAAGTGGTGTAAAACACAATGGAATTGCAACTAGTAACAAAGACGTTTGTGATATGTGTAAGATATGTGTATATATGTGTGTGTTGTTTCTGAATGGCTTTGAGATGTTTGACTTATAAGTGTTTGATCAATCTGGGCCAATCATATGCTAGACTCCTAGACAAACACATCCAATTTTCAAGGATATTGAAAGCAAATGCTGCACAAATCCCAGCTAAGGCAGTGGGAAGACGTTGGCATTTCTGCTGCCAGCTTTGCGCAAGGTTTTGAGCTTCAAGCATGCGCCCAGTCTCAAAGGATCTGAGCAACGGCTTTGATTTCCACAATATGCTGTTCCATACCGAGATGGGGAATATCCCAAAGTGCTTGAGTCGGGTCGGAAAAATATGTTTGTCCATGCTTGAAAGTCCATACACATATGTATATATATATATACATACTGATATACTGATATACTGATATACTATCCTAAATTTTGTAGTTTCATAACCCGGTGCGCTGATGCTTTATTGCTGGCCCATGGGTAGCGTGGGATCCTTGGGCATCATGGTGACACAGCTTACGCCTCAGGATGTCCAGTTTCAAATATGGACTCTGGAACCAGATCGCAAGGGGGAATCACCTATGTTTCATGATTTTTCCAGATCTCACTGGAATCATTGACTGCACCATCATTTACCATCATTTACCATCATTGACACCCACAGCCACTGATCCTCCAATTAAAACGTCGTTGTGTCCGGTCGCAAGGCCGCAACGCCCTCCTTTGGTCCCTACGCACTGGTCTTGACGCCCACAAGGTGATTCGACGTGGAGCAGGTGAAATGAGGACGTGACCTATAGTCACCTACATTGCTTAGTGGTAAACAAATAGATAATATGATATATCTATATATGCATTATATATATACAAGTATGCATTATATATATATACATATATATATATGTGTGTGTGTATGCATGTATGATACATGATGCTAGTTATTTCTAGTATGTGGGAATGGCTCACAAGTTTCTGATGCCAAAGAATTGGATTTCTTCCGGCATCAGGCACCACCGGGCTGGGAACTCACTCCTGTAGGATCTATATGAGATTTTGGTGTGTAGCTTTAGAGGTATTAGAATGATATATGTATGCGTTTCTCCATTACATATCAATTAGATATATATGTGTGTGCATATATAAGTGTAGATCTATTATATAAATACACATGTCCATACATGTCCCTTTTTGAATTCACGGTTTCACCCATGGGCAACGGGAAAGCCACAAGCCACAGGGTTTCTTCCAGGGAATTAGCCATTCAGATCGCTCGCGATGCGACCGGCCTTTGCAAGGCGCGATGGCTGTGGGGTGGGGCCGGTGGGGCTCATGAGGTTTCTCCAACAAGACGGGGGATAGCATTTTTGTTGTGTTGATCATGGAAAAATAGCAATGATATGCTTATGTTATAACAATCACAATAATGATATGATTATAGCATATGTTTTTTTTCAGTGGTCGAGTCTTAAATAATTCGTCGACTGGACAGGCCACAAGGATCCGAATGGCTTGTCTCTATGGTGGAACTTCCAAGGCTCAACAGTTTCTTGGCAAAGAAATTCTGTTGCTTTAAGGGATACCAACAGAAACTTCCCATGCTGCCCCAATATTTTCTTGAGCTCAACATAGCTCAACCACAAATGAGATTCGAGTGCTGAATTCTGGTGTGCTTTGTAATTGGAACCACATGGAATGAGACCAATTGCAGACTTGTTTCCTAAAAAAAACTTTGAGTAGGAAGTCGTCAAGATTTTTCCGACGCGTTGGTCGATGAATTTGTCACAAATTGTGGTAGTTGCAATGATTTGACCATCCTTTACGTCCTTCCAACGTCGAGGTTTCATATGCAACTCTGTTGACCCAAAATCGATGGTGAATCTGGTCACCCGTAAAAGTGAATCTGGTCAAGTTCTGATTAGGTGGTTCAATCATCAACCATAGGGATTTACAGTGACCATCCAAGCAGCGGCATTGAAGGAGCCATCTGATTAGGTAGTCTAGTCATGTCTAGTTCAAGTCTGGATCTAACAGTTTTACTGGGGGGTTCTATAGGCAGGTCGGAGACACTTTCCCAAATAGATTTAAATAGGAAGATTCATGGGCATCATAGCCCACCAATTGAGCAAAACGGCGACATTTGATTGAAGATGATTGAAGTTTGAAGACATGCGGTAAACCAAAAGCCATCAGCCATATCCAATTTTGCAGTATTTCACAATAGACCTCCCATGTTTGTGTTTTTTCTTTGGGAGGTGTCACCTTCTCTGGATATGGGATATGATTTACCACATGATCCCCCAATGTTTACCATGCGACTTCCAAAGACCTGGGGGTTACCAAAGAAAAAGGTCGAGCTGTTCCTTGAGGGGACGACCTCCAGAAAACTGGGAGCCATCCTTCTCCGGTAATGCTATATAGACATTGAAAAACTATGAAAAACTTTACTTCAATCCTGGATCTATTCGGATCTTTTCGGGGCTTTTCCTGAATTTGGTTTCCCAAAATTGAAAACATGACGGCTAAATAAGACATCGCTAGTGTTCCAAAGTCCTGTTTAAAGGTTTAAAACCTCACAAGCACGTTTTCAAGAGGTGTTTGGAAGTATTATATTGATTGTGCATTTCCGGATGGTTATATATATATAATAATATATAATAATATATGATAATATATAATAATATATACTAATATATAATATATGATAAATATATGATAGTATATAATAATATAATAATATATAATGATGATATATAATAATGTAGTATTATATACAATTAGAATAATAATTACTATTTTATATATATATATCATGTTGAACCACCCCATCATCGCTGGTTAACTCCCCCCTGCAATGTGGGGGAGAACCTCCCCCAGTTACCAGCGATTGTGATTGCTTTTAAACCATCCAAGTATGTGGATATATCTAGCACAAAGCCTATAGTTATATATATATAGTTATATAATGTGATATCAGTTTTATATAATGTGATATCAGTTATAAACCAACTTAGCTAACTAAGGATCTGCAACACCACCATTATATACAATCCCATATCCAAGTATAATCCCAGAATATCTCCAGAACATGCTATGAAATCCTATCCAATTAGAAATCATAAATCCAACTAGCCCATCAAGACATCATAAACCCAACATGGGTATCTACCATAAAGCCGTGCCAAAGGTGAGTTATGACCACCACCAGGATCAAATCTCTGGATTTTGGAGTGGATCTTCTGATCTGCACGCCTGGGCGCTTACATGATCTGGTGAACAAGCCTGACAAGTACACGGGACAGGTGGGGGAAAACAGACATGATTTTTAAACGGGAAACAAACACATGGGAAGATGAGGATATTGTTTCAGTCTATTAGTCGTTATCTTGTTTTTCTGTTTTTTTGGGGGGCATTGTGGTGAGCAGCAGAAAATCGAGTGGTTCTTTCCGAATCAATCCAGATATGAACAGAGCACACTTTTAAGCACATAGTGTTCACCCAACTATGTACCCAAAAGTGCCAAAAATCCATAAGGTTAGGTTTTTATTCGGAAGTTCTTGGATATAATCATCTAGTTCCATGCAATTCCCACGCAAAATCATATTTACAATTCGTGTTTAAGAGTCACCTTGTTATGGATACATCAGGGTAGGCAAAGGATCAAACTTGCACGCACGATCCTTCCACTATTTGTTGCAAAATAGACCGCGTTTGTCTGTCCTAAAGATGCCGGGTGTCCAAAAAAAAGAACAGCCTTCCCTTGAAGGGGAAACATACTTCCATAATATGTAGAATGAGTTTAACATAATAGGTATTCCTGCTTTAAAGTTCCAAAATGTAATATTAAATGCAACAAGGATGTATCCCCTGTTCGTAAAGAAGCATGTGTCATTCATTTGCAATTTTCCTTTGAGAAAGTACAAGATTTTCAACAAGCAATACCCCTAAAAAACTATGGAGGAATCCTCTAAAAGATGCAGCATTCCTCAACTAGTCCAGAGGTCAGAGTAGTTGTGAGTGTGGATAGCGTACATTCAGAACGAACTGTCGTGAGCGTGGAATTCTTCATAGAGGTCTTTCCCAAAACTTGAAATCCCTTGCTCACAACAACCCTTTCCGTTTTTTTAATATATAATAAATAAATAAATATATATATATATATACATATATCATATATCCGTTTTCATGTTTGTTGATTTTTTCTGACTCATTGTTTTTTGGTTGAAGTTCATGTCCTTGCCTTTCATTTGGGAGAAGGATGCCCAAGTGACCAACCAGTTTTGTTTGACATCTGAAATGTGAGTCTTTGAAGTGGAAGCCAACCAGTAGTACTACGGGTCCTCAGTTCGGATTTTCAATGACACCATGCCATTAGTCTGCCAGCGTGAAAGACACTCATCGTGTCAGAATCAGTACATACATAACCATATGTATATATAGATATATATGTGCAGAAAGGATGACGATTAACAATTTTGAAAACAATAACATAACATTCATAATGTAGCTGTACATGTTATACATGTTGGAGCTGTCACCTTAAATTCATGGCAAAAACTGCACAGTGCTTGGCATCTTGTCACCGCAGTCCATCCTATCGCTGTCCATGGTGCACTTTCTGGTGTTGGACGAGGTGAGCTTGGCTGTAGAATCAACCTAAGCAGTTGTTGCTAAACCCCTGGGAGGCTTGATGATTATGAGGGATACAGTATATGGATTGAATGGGACTTAATGAGATTTAATAGGAGTTAATGGGATTTGATGGGAATACAATGGGAATATCGGAATATCATGAGAGATCATGAGATTTACCCTCTGGTATACTAACTGAATTAACAGATACTACTACTGTAACAGTTTGCTATGCATAATCACCATTTCTACTAGGCAAAGCCGCAGAAATCAAATATTTCTATGGCAACTTTGACTATCTATGTTAAATTACCAGAGGGTATATTGGCGATGATCATAATCCATGAACTGGGAACCCCTTTCAGAACCAGGTAGTATTTTTCGGGACGATGGCGGATGTTGAGCACGAAAAGGGCTAAAATAGTCGAATTTTGCATGATTTGGGTACCACCATTTTAGGAAACCACCATTTCCCTCCACAAGACCAGCTAGCTAGACCATGCTAGACCCCCAATTTTTGATCCCCGTTTGGACCCATTGATGAGCTATGCCCAGCATGGGAGAATTCCGTGTCTTGAGATACGTTGCGACACTTTTGGGATCTCAACATGTCCACTTTGGGATCCTTCAGGCCGTTGGCCCCCGCCCCACCATCCGAAAAGGCCGACTGCCTGTTGGATTTGGGCTTTGAGCACCAGGCACTGCAGTTCCCCACTTGGCGATGGAGGGTATACATTCTCCATATCTCCGAACAAGAACAGTTATACATCCTCCTTCATCACTTTTTGCTTCATCAATGGACAAAACACCTGGGTTTGTCCAAGAATGGGGTATGCCCAAAATTTTAAATCATTATCTTCATACTAGCTTATGTTATCTCATGTTATTTTTCTGTATCCAAATTCAGATGTTTTCACATCTAAATCCATGGCGTGTTGCACCTGGCAACGGCAGGTCCGCCACATTTTTCAGCAGCTGGCGGATCATCCACAGATCCTTTGCTTCAGTGCTACATGGCCGAAGAAGGCCCCGGAGAGTCGGAGAAGCATTTTTTTTTGTCCGTGAAATCTTGGCCACAGAGACATCCCCACTTGAAAATAGGCTATAAGTAATCAGATGTAACCAGTATATAAGTTCATGAATATTGGAAGAAGCACGTAAACACCCGCTGGGTGTGGTTTATTGCGCGTTTTTTGAGCCGCACCTTCCATCAAAGAATTGTGTGTCTCCATGGATTTTCTATGCTTTGTGGCTCGGTTCGAAAGATCCATTTTGGGGTTTCGCGAGACAACGGCCAGACAGTATGTTGCACATGTTGTTCTTTTGCATCTTAGCATCTTCGTGAAGGGATTGCTTCCATTAGGGATAGCATCAGATGAGTGTGCAACTTCAAGTGAACGTCATTGCTCCCATCCCAACCCCTTCTTTGTAGCGTACCTTTCGCACGCATTTGACCTCTCTGAGTGTGCCATGATATTGCGAATTCCTTTTTTTTGTGGGAAATACAAATACCTTGACCTCCAAAGTATTCCAAAGTGTCACAGATTCCCAGATTTGTATTGCTACCTTGAGGGTCTAGGTCTGTTCATATACAGGGACACAATAGGTAGTCGGTGATTACTACAGTACCCATTGACTACTCCAGTGTTTTCCCATTTTATATTATAAATGTACCCGTTATGTGTATATATTATGCATATATATATTATATATATATTGGAATGTTCATTTAGTTGGGAGACTTCCCAGCAGCCCGAAGAGTGGTTGGTAACACCGGTGTCTACCTGGATCGCAGGTGCAAACGCTGACAGAGGATATGATGCCAAAAGCTGTGCACATCCGAGCGACTGGAAAGGGATTTTTTTCAGAAAAGCTCCCTATTTTTCATGGATATGTCCAAGGATTTCTGGACATGGCACCACCAAATACATAAGGGTGAGTTCACCTATATATCTGATCTTTCAACAATTTGTTTTCTGTAAATGTGGATAAGCAATCACATGTTGTTGAGATGAGTTGAAACCGGCAATCGGGTACTGTAAGCAGAAGACTTGAGATTTGAGACCACCGATCAGTTCCGCATTTTCGGTGAGATCAGTGACAAGAAATGATGAATCCACAGAAACGGTACGCGCCTCGCATTTGACCCTACCCCAATGGTTTCGCATATGACCCTACCCCCATTTTGGGGTAGGGTCGAATGTGAGAAAGTAGCGTTTTTAGCTGCGAAAAGAGGGTCCCGGAGATGA
>Ga0126342_10002698_pt1 | contig 28184 bp, 29 predicted proteins | sample Cyp1metagenome_FD_92528 | JGI IMG/M metagenome (GOLD analysis project Ga0126342, IMG submission 92528) | Coral microbial communities from Lord Howe Island, Old Settlement Bay, Australia - Cyphastrea 1 metagenome | ecosystem: Host-associated > Invertebrates > Cnidaria > Coral ... | reverse complement strand
GGTTAATGATGGTTAATGATGGTTAATGATGGTTAATGATGGTTAATGATGGTTAATGATGGTTATATAACTGGTGATACTATTGACCTTCTGGTAAACGAACGCTATGGAAAACCACCATCATTAACCATTATTAACCACTGTTTGGGGTCCCATTATTAGCCATCGATTGCACCTTGCTTCCCCATTATAACAGACAATTACTCTCTGGTAAACGAACATGGCGAACTGGAAAATCAGCATGTTTTTTTTTGGTACATCCACTACAAATCACCCATTTTCCATAGCGAACTGTTAGTTTACCAGGGGGTAAATAGTGGGATGTTTACCACCGATCAACTGGGGATTTCGCTATCATTGAATCATCCACCGTATCATGGCTATGGAAAATCACCACAGTGACCTCCTGGCTGCCAAGGCGCATGGGATTCGGATGGTAGGTACAGGCCTGCGATCATCCGTTTGTGGTCTCTGGTTCATGTAGAAATTCAGACTATGTATGTGTATATATATAACTATAATAATAACAATAATAATACTATATAATAAATAATAATAATAATAATAAATACGAACGATTGTTGATAATAATAATAAAAAATAATAAATAGTGTAGATATACATATATAAATATATATATATGCATATACATATATATATAGTATATTATAGAACCAACTGTGTGTAGATAATACAAGTATGGCCTAAGATGAAACAACTTGAAACAAATTATTTGCGTATACTTAAATGGACATGTAGATAAAAAAACATGTATAGGGTTGGCAAATTCCATTTTGCAAATCATTGGTCTAAGCCACTATACACCTTCAAAATCAGAACCAACCGTTTACCTCAATAGACATGGCTGAAAAACACAAATTGTTGAGCTGCCAGCCTGACATATACATAGAAACGAGGCATCAACCCGATACAAAATGCAGCAAAGTATTGTTTGTGGGGCATGGATCAGCGTTTTTTCTCCCCAAAATGTGCTGGTTAGTAACAGCCTTGAGCCATACCAAGAGATTTGACTGGGTGGATGTACATGTTTCAGGGTTCGATGAATTCGTCAAGCAAACACATTTAGATCCGATGGCATTGGACAGCCATGGCATCCAAGCTGCCTTGATGACAAGGGCGAAAAGCAAAAGCGCAGCCAGCAAAAAAGAGACTTAATGGGAAAGTCATCAAACTGAATGAGAACTGTCCAGCAGGCCATGTTGGTATAGTTTCTTCCCAAGTCACAGAAATTAAGCTGATGAGTGCTACACGTTCAAACTATGCCCTCTACAGTACAGTACCCCATATCCTCTCACTTCCTTTTTCGTTGTAGCAGGCATGATACAAATCACTTTAAAGATCGCGACCCAGCCCCTTGGTGTGCTTCGGATGAACCCTACTCGCACATCTTGGGAAGCACTTAGGAGACAGCCACTGAGGGAATGCTGCAGGCGACGAACTTCTCTATCAATCTCACCCAAGACAGGCTCCATCTTCGACAGCCACAAATGCAAAAAAAAACGTGCAGTGTTTCCAAAGAATTCCAAAGAACACTCAATCATCAACATCAATGCATGCCTGCACCCGTCCCAAGTGCGGTGGCTAACGCCGCCATCTACGTGGAAGTTATACTTTGTCTTCAGAGGTCTGGTAGTCCTCTTCACTTCTGCAACGTAAGCTTGCACTGACATATATCCTGATGGATTCAAGAACCTTCTGGCGAAGTACTTGTATCATGTAGGTGGCGTTCCCTACCTTCTCAGGAAGTATTTGGATCCATAGGGCTCCCGTAATCTAGCCAACCATCAAATATCAATTGAAAACGACCCCATTTAATATAATAGTATTACAGTAACACCCCCAAAAGACACGAAAGTGCATTATCTGGGGTGTGATTATACAGTACTATTACTTGATACGTTATTGGGCCATCAGTTGCTTTACTTTGGGGGAGATCATGTTTATCCCATATCAAATACCAAATGTATTTGGTGGCACTTTACCAACTTCTATCTTGTGGGCGAGATGTTGGTGCAAATAACTAGCTGTATCCTCTGGTTTACCCTCTGGTAAACATACACATAGCTATTGAAAATGGCCATAGACATAGTTGATTTATCCACTCAAAATGGTGATTTTCAACAGCTCAGCTATGTTAGTTTACCAGAGGGTATGGTATATAAGTAATTGTTTGGGTGAAACTAAATCTAAATCAACTCTATGATTTCTGGGAAATTTGCTCAAAATCACACATCTGGGTTTGTCTGTAGATAGGATATAGCTAAAATCTATTTGCTAAGCATCAGTCTACACCATTAATTACATGGCTATTTCGGATTATCCACAGTTTTAAGACACACCAGAATCTGAAATAAGCCATCTTTGGCTCATGAAGTTGAATTCCCACTAGAACTGGCCATTAAAAGACCATGTTAGCCGATTGTTGTGGAAATCAAGCATCTTCGTGCTGACTATAGTATGCATCCCATTAAATATGTCCCAGTGAAGGAACCCCGCTTGTAGACAAGTTAGACAGTTTATGCATGATATATCCTGCTAACAGAGCCGATATATATATATATATAATATTATAATATATATATATATGCATAGGCATAGATACGTCGTATGGCCCGGTTATATCATGTATATATATATATCCCGATTATCTATTCCTCCAACATAATATGAGAAAACCAATGCATAGATAATGGTGAGATCGCCGGCCTTGCCACCTGCTTGCACGAAGAGAGCCTCACTACCAGGCAATGATCCGAGATGTCATACCAGCCGACAAGATACACCTCCTGGTTCTTTGACGTAGCTATGGAAGGTCAATGGAAATCATCATTATATATACATATATAGGCAAATCATCTATACATAGCCCTTTTCCATGGATTTCCATGGCTATCTTGGATAACCAGAGGGTTTTTCTGCCTGTTCTGAGCACAAGGTAATTACCCTACATGTTTACACGGCCATGGCTGATCTCTTCTCCCGGCCACCGTGCACCAAGCAAGGTGTACCGCTGACATCACCCCACTTGCTGTTTAACCGCTGACAATCTCATCTGGTTGGTGGTGCAACAACCATCTTGAAAAATATGAAAGTCAATGGGAAGGATTATCCCATATATTATGGAAAATAAAAAATGTTTGAAACCACCAACCAGTCATTTATCAAAGTGATTTCAACCCTGACCCCCTGACCAACCAATTGATGTCCAATGTTTCATATGACAACTAAAGCCTCAAATGATCTTGTCATTTGTTTACATGGAATTTGTCCCCAGGGCCAAACAAATGGGCAGCAAAACATCACATCATGTCATGTCCTAAACCTGTGGTTTTCATGATGGATATGATGCTAGACACGTTGGATAATTAATGACTTACACCTCAAAACCTCTGAAACCTGAAAATTGTCTATAAGTACACGCCAATAGTAAATAGTATTCAACGGCAAGCCCCTTGCCAGACCCATGTGTTTCCCTGGCAAGGCACATAGTTCGGATTAAAAATTTCCCTGGCAAGAGCTCCATACCATTCCTGGCATCGCCAGGCATCCACAGGATGAATGTTGATTTGAAGGCTGTCTTATTGGGGGCTGTACCATGTTAGTAGTAAATCACAAGTATCTTCTGGGAACCCCCTAATTCATGACTCAACCAGGCTTGATTGATCCGAGGTTGACACATGCTCAGCAAAACACGCGGGATGATAAGCAACCCAACTAAAGATACTATGCAGTAATACAGTACCCCAACAATTGGAAAGCAACCAATCTTGGAGAATCCCAAAAACAATGCACTTCCACTCCGGTTGCCGAATCACTTTAGATCAGTTCGTGTCCTGTCTGTACTACATACAAATGTCATTCACTGGTGAAAGACTATCTTTGGATACTCTTATATAATCATTCTCACACAGAATCCCCAAAACCATAAGCAAACAGGTCAAATTCAACTTATCACTCAGTCATTTGGGCGCCGTCAATCTATTCCAGGGAACAAATTTGGTCATCTTTGCAGGTAGAGATTACTAGAAACGTTTCACAGATCTGCAAACAATGACTTGTTGTTGAAAGTAGGTTGAAAGGTTCAACCATCAAGTTTGGATATATATATATATACATATGAGGGTATAATAACCGAAAAAAACGAATATCTTATGGGATATGGGATATAGAACCAAGAACCAACAATATGATATGTGGGTTTTCTGAACATGTACCCGCAACATACTCCAAAATGGCAATGTTGAAGGGAAGCACCAGTGGATTTGGATTAGCCAATTTCAAGCAAATTCAGACAGCCCTTTGAAAAAGGAGTGGATTTGTAGCAGGATTATCTATGGCTCAAACTATGTCACCCATCAAAGCCAACCATTCACCTTGTACTTTAACAAACTTCACCCAGCAAGCAGTTCTCAGTCATACTGTCACTACCTAGACCCCGTACCCTTGAAGATGGCTCAAACATTGAGCATCTTGCTATAACCCTAAAATGATAACCTAAAAGAACATACTAAAAGCCAACAAACCCAACATAACAATAAATGCTATATGTTATCCTTTTAGAGTTATTTCATGTTATATCATAGTATATCATAGTATACTATATGTTTAGTGTTATTTAATGACCATCCGAATCCAACATAACATGATAACCCAACATATTATAATTGTATGAAAATAGAATAAAACCCGCATATAATGACAATTAGTGACAACAACTCATAACAACTATCTTCAGAAAGGAACGTCTGGGTCTGTCCGAAAATTGTGTATAATGTATACCCCTGAAATGGGACTTTCAATAAGGACAATGATGATTGACCAATGGATTAAAAGCACAATATTTTCAGTCAAACCCATGCCTCTGCTGAATTACCTAGATAGGCCATGGAGTTAGATAATATAATATATATATGATAAGCTGATAACAACTAAAAAAAACATAAAACACACAACCCAACATGTCCCATGAGTTTTTCATCGTTTCTCCCAAACAAATAGGGCCGTCTTCGTGCTCTATGCCTGCCTTGGCAACGCCACCGGCATCGATGCCCTCTTCCCCTTGGAACTGAACCTGGCGGGTGAAATCAGGAAATGCTTGGCCACAATGGAGATTTACCATGCGTTCATCATACAAACAACCAGGGGAAACCTTGGGAAAATGATGATTTAACCAACAAGAAATACTGATCTTTCTGTTTTTTTTTTGCGGTTTGTTTCTGGAATTTCATGGGATTTTAGACTCTGGTAAACTAAGACAACTATGGACAACCAGCGTTTTAATCGGTAAATCCTCTATTTGGAGGTTTCCTGAAATAGGGGTACCCCTAAATCATTTATTTATATATAGATGGATTTTCCCTTATAAACTATAAACAATCCATTTGGGGGTATCCCATGTATGAAAACCGGTATCCCATGTATAGAAACCCCCATTTCTATGGCCTATGGCCTATTTTCCATAAGGACAAACCATTTACCACGGCACTGACAGCGACATGGCATGCCATGGCGAGTCATTGTCCATCTCAATCCGCCCATGTGAGTCGTTGGCTGACTATAGATCCTTCATAATTCACAAAGGTGGATATATATTGTTGCTAATGAATATTATATAATCCATATTAAACTCCAGGGTTTCATAATTCAGAATAGTCTACTATGGAAAATGGGTGATTTGTAGTTGGTTTACCGTAATAACAACTATGGTGATTTCCCAGTTCGCTATGTTAGTTTACCAGAGGGTAAGTCAATGTCACTCCCCAGTGCCCGACACCGCCAAGGCGTTCCACTGCACCTGAATTTTGGCTCTCATTTCCTCTCCGCTTCTGATCCGCAACTGGTGATACGAATCCTCAACAGGCGCCCACCGTGCAGTTTGTGGCAAATCGTGGCACCCAACAGCGGTAAAACATGTTTGATAAGACTGAACTAACCAATATTAAATTGGAAAACAAATTGTTAGAACAGTGGTAAAACATGTTAGATACCAGAAACCGTGTCACCAATATTCATCATAAATTCGAGGCTACTATACTGTACCAGATTTTTTCCGGACCGACTTTTATATGTTGATGGGATGGTGGTCGAGCCAACCCGCAGACATGATGGACATGAAGTGATCTACTTGTCACCAACAGCCTCATCTGTGTTGGAGATCTGCAACTGCAAGTGTGGGAAATTATTACTACGATAATCTATATGATGTATCTATTTTACTAATGTGGGTAAGACAATAATAAACCATCCCCCAAATCATAAATAGTTGGCAATTGGTGGTATAAACCATTCCCAAAATGGGTGGTTTATTATTGTTTTACCCACATTACTGTGACATGACGTATCAACCCCCCCAAACCATGCTGCTTTCGGTGAACCCACATCCTTCCCACATCTCCACGAGTCTCACCGTCTCACCACCGCTGGGTTCGTGTGGGCCACCAAGGCACCATGAAGATCTCGTTGCGTCGCACGCGCAAACGAATGGTTTGGTATCTGCTCTCCAGGCGTCGAGACCTCAAGCGGCGAAAGGCAAGGGCCCGGGTTCGCCAAAGGCAGCTGGTAACGGTTAATATCTCCGGTGTATAGAAACATAGCCTTGGCAATACCCAAGTAGAGTATATCAGCATATCATGGTTAAATATGGTTAGTACATAGTACAATAAAACAAAATATAGTAGTATAATAAAGTACAAGTGAATTTAGTACAATCATAAGTTATACAATATGACATAATATACTATAATAAACAATAATATAATAAAAACATAATATAATATACGATTATATACTATAATATGATATAATATAATATAGTATAATATTATGCACTATAGTATGAACAAATATTATATAATGTTAAAGAATAACGGATGATAAAATATATGACATGGTATGATATAATATTTTATTTAATATGGTACAATAAATTATAGTTTATTAGTATACTAAAATAAAATATGGTAAAACAAACTATCATATAAGCTTAAATAATATAACATATATAATACAACATAATAACATATAATATAATAAAATAAAATATAATATAATACAATGTAAAATAATATATAATATGATATATAATAGGATTATGTAATATATTATACAATATGATATAGTAGGATATAATATAATATAATATAATATAATATAATATAGAATTATGCAATATATGAAATAATATGATATGATATGATATAATAAAATATAGTATAGCATAATACAATGTAATATAATATGATATAATGAAATATAAGTATAGTATAATATAGCACAATAAAATACAATGCAATGTGTATATAAATATATATATATATATATATACGTTTATATAAATATAAATATATATATATATATATATGTCAGAGCTTATGGCAACAGATAAACACACACCAGCTTCCATCCAGTGGGTTCACCCACTGTGAAACGGCTTTCTTCCTTTTTTGCAGGCCCCAATAGGTAACTGGCTACCATTGTATCGTTCAAATAAATCTATATTACATTATACTTAAACCAAACAATCTACCATTGTATATTATATTATATTATAATATAATATAATATTATATTATTCTATTATAATACCAATGGTTAGTACATAATATTTTACTATATCATACTATATCTAGTCTTAATGTAAAATGTATAGCAAGTAGCTATTGAATATGGACCTATGGATAATTGCCCATTTATATACAGAGTCTATGATGATTTACTTAGTAAACTATACTATTTTTTCCATAGCAAACCCTAAAGTTACCAGAGGGTATATGGAATATCCCCATGTGGAAAAACCGCTTGTCAATTTCTGACATGGACCTTTGGGAATCTTTCAGCATGCCAATGCCAGGGCCCCTTGGTGAAATAATCCAGTTGTGGTAATCCACAAGCACCAAAAGCATTGCGATGGTGAAGGCAATGTGAACGGACAGGTATCCCGTGTTAATCCCATGCTGCAACCTTGCCTTCCCAACAGTCATGTTTGGGATATCCAAAAAAACATATCCGAAAGAATAACGATGGAGTTTCGAGTTTCCAAGAAACCGGTCCTAAGATGGGTTTGACTCAATTGGGCACAACAAAATCCAATGGTTTATTGTTTTTTTCACTTACATTTTTTTTGTGCAAAATCAACCGTTTCCAGAAGCACCAATACATCACCATTGTTACATCGATATGTATATATATATATATACAGTATGTGTCACAGTATATCCTGTAAAATGTTCATGTATATGTTTACTCATATACCAACTTGTATCACAATACCATATTCCAACATTTGATGATTTAAACATAGTCATGGAACGTCATGGAACATTTGTAAGTTTGTAATTATCAGTTTGTAGGTTTTTATACGATGATGATTACCTATTAATATAAAATGTTTACAAATAAATAAACAAATATAAATATATACGTATAAATATCATTAAATCAAAAATGAAGTATTATACTGATACCAATACTTATTTATTTATATTCTGATTTTTTCTTTTATATAATTACTAATGTTTATTTTTATGACAGTTCAACATGGCCATGTTCTACACCTATCTTACATTACCAGTGGGTTTTCCACTCTCAACCGGTGAAGTTTCTGGCACTCCGCACCTCAACTGTGCCCTGGCAAGGATGACATGCCAAGCGCTGATTTGGCTATCTAGACCCAAACCATGGCGTTCCTGGTGACAAAATGTTTAATTTTGTGATTTTGGAGATTCCCATGTTTTTTCCAAAAATGGAAAGATTCAGAGGTTGGACGCTCTTAAAAACGCAGAATGGCAGCAGTTGCACCTAGAAATCAAGTGCTTATGGGTCAAGATTGGGTACCCTAAAATTCGATGGTCAATACCAAAACCAAAACAACATCTGAGGTCCCCTGGGTCAAACATTTTGAGCCAAAATGAATATTGAGATATGTTTGGACCCTGCCACACTGCCACACTGAGTGCCTGAAGTAAGCGCGCTTGTTGTCAAAGTCCAAACCTATAGTGTGCCGAAATCACTGAGAGGTCCAAAAATCGGGGAAGCACGGACCAGGGCACAGGGTTTGTTCAAGACAGACTATGGAATGATGGATTTGGGTGTGCCCCAAATTTAGCCATTTCATTAGGGAAATGATAACAAACCAATGGATTTTGGGGTCCCCTGTTTTCAGAGAAATCAATCTGAAATTTTGCCCCTGCTCGCTACTTGAGACCAAAATTGTCCAAAAAGACCCACGTCATCTCCTCAATGTATGTATACGTATATATATATATACATATACACATATATTTGATAAATAAATTATCCCGGCAAGAGACCCCAAACAGTGTGTGTGCGTGGGGGGGAGAGTAAACGGGTAATGTATTATAATGTTGATAATAATCATGTTGATGATGATGACGATGACGATGACGATGACGATGATGATGATGATGATGATGTTAAAATAATAATGGTGATGGTGATGGTGATGGTGATGATGATGATGATGATGGTGATCATGAAGACGGCGAAGAAGAAGACAACGACGACGACGACGACGACGATGATGATGATGATGATTACTTTGATGATAATGATGATGCTGATAATGATGATGATAATGATGATGATGATGATGGTGATGATGATGATGGTGGTGATGATGATGATGATGATAGGAAGATGATGAGAGGGAGATGAGGAGAGGAAGATGATGAGAGGAAGGTGATGATGTGGATGTTGAGGAGCAGGAGGAGGAGGAGGAGGAGGAGGACGATGCTGATGTTGAGGAGGAAGACCGATCCCAAGACCGGGAAGCGGGAAGCAGACTTTGTGCGAGCCTGCGCAATCGAAATGCACATGGGCATTCCACAGGAGCCATTTTGTATGGAAATGGAAATTTACAAGAAAAATGCCGGACGCCAATCCCGCGACACTCGTTTTGTGCGAGCCTGCGCAGTCGAAATGCACACGGACATGTCACAAGAGGCATTCTGTGCGGCAACTTACAGGGAAAATGCCAGACGCTTCCGATACCACCTCGATTGAACACCGGGCCTTAACACCTACCGTAAGAACCCCTCAGTGTGGACACACTGTTTTGGGAATAAAACAAATATTATACATCATGCAGAAATGCAGGGAAACTATATATCTGAAACACTTCAAAAAAAGGACAGCCAGACATCCAAATACACCGCAAAGATGTCTTCTGGATCAGGGAACAAGTAGGATTATGTTCTGTTTGCTTTGTTCACAATCAATGCCGTTATTGATTGTCATCCTTCCTTGTACCCAAATCATATCGGTCCCAATGCTCAAAACACTCGTGTTTGGTGCATCTACTTTGCTGACATGTTCATCTTTTCTGGTCGTATGTAAGACCCCTCGATTTTGACCCATCAAAAAGGATTGTGAATCATCGCAAATCTGAGCTAGATTACCGGTGTTCAATTATCATCCCTGTAAGGAATATGTCCTAGCTTCTTATTCAGTGAACACCTATCAGCCCAAAAATAAACCCACAAAAGCCATTGAACACCTATCAGCCAAAGGCTGACCCAGTATTGGGGACATCATGGTAAACATCAAAATAGCTGGAAATTGGATGTTTATTTCTGCCCCAAAAAAAACATCCCACAAGTACTGGCAACATTGTTCCCTATGTAATTACTATATATATATATATATATATATATATATATATATATAGTTCCGTTTTATCCAATCATCCCCTAATGATATGATTTGGTGGTACAACATCCCTGGATAAAATGCACCCAATATCGTTGCAAATTCTATTATGTATACCCATAAAATCCCGACCAAAATAAACATGTTTGGCTTCTATCCCCTAAATTCTTAACAGCGAATCCGTTTGGTTTCAGTCTCTGGGGCCGCGGACTGGTGACACGAAAATGCACGCCCCGCTGTTGGGTTGCAAAGCCGGGCTAATATCCACCATATTCCCATGAGTTGTCAAAAGCCAAAGGCCAATACCCTTATCGTCTATCCCATTAAGTTCCATTGATATACCATTCTATAAATCCAATGAATATCAATGAATAGCCATCAACTCCCACTCAATGACCATTAAATGAACATTCATGTTGAAATCTCATTGTTTAAGTTGGTTTAAATCACAATTTCCCAGTCGGAAACCCCCATCAAACGCCCAGAAACAGCTGGGCATCAGCTGCAACACCGGTGCAAAGGACTTGGACAACAGCGAAGGCGTCTGCTTCAGCAGGGCGTTCCTGAGAAATGCTGGGTGGAAAACATGGGAAAATGGTGAATTATTGGGTTGATATGGATTAATGATGGGTTTATATCAACCTTGAACCATTATATGTAATATCTGAAAATGGTGATAGGATGGCTTTCATTGACCATTGAAATGATGGGTTCATGTTTAAGGGATTTTAAGGGTAAATGGTCCAGTTTGAAGTGCTGGGTTGTAATATAGGTTGATGGAGGGTTAATCTATCTACTGAGTAATGGTGGGTTGATGATATGAGGCAACAATCAACTGAAAGTACTGGATTAATGCTGGAAATAGCTAAGGGGTGATATTCACTTGGGTGGTATGAGGGAAATGTCTGAAAGGAAGCCGTCTGTTTTTTGGTGTTTTCATATGAATGTTGTATCATAACGAAATGGATTGCATGTATTGTTTTTTTGAAGGGGAATGTGGCAGGAACCTTAAGTTGGTTTGACTGAAAAAAAGGGTCCCCCCACTTCCAAAGGAATATTCTCATTTTCCCCATTGGAATTCTCATGGGTATCCCCTATTTGCAGACAATCCCAGTTGCTCGCTCTTATCATGGAAAAAAAATAGAGTTTCCCGCAAATGCCCCTTCATCCACTTATTGCTGAGGTTTCTTGCACGGTATATTATGTGTACACTTTTTATGATCAACCTGAAGACCTTCAGCATCCTTTCAACGATGATAAACATTGGTATAGTTTTTGCGGATTATGTTGTGATTTTTGTTAACACATTGCTAGCGATACGTTCAGTAAACATCTTGAAACCACCACACTCATGTGTTTTGGCCAACTGATCTGCAAATTCAACTAGCTGCATGAAAACTGGCTTGAAGAAAGTGACAAAGTGCAAACGATGATAATTCTGATTGTCATTGCTATTATGACAATCATGATCATCATATTATCATCGACAGTAGAATATTTATGATGTTATTTTCAATACTATTGTTGATATCATGATTAAATTATTACTCTCATAAATATTATTCTTATTCCTATTATGAATGATCAGTAACAACCATTACTATATATATATATATATATTGAGTATGATTGCTATATATTGCTATTCTTGTTATATATTGCTATTCTTGTTATATATATATTATTATGATTACTATATTATTATTATATTGCTATATATATTGCTATTAAAACTATCATGACAAGTAGTCCCAACCCCCCACCTTTCCCACGCAGCGAGGCACAGCGGGCGCCGGTGCTTCTTGCAGAACTGGCCGAAGCGCGACTTCTCCGCGGCCGTTTGTTCGTGCTGCTCCGCGAAGACGTGCTGCTGCGACCTGGATGGAGGTGATCCGTAGAAGGGAAGGGCCGGATGGATGGGGGATACACCCATGCAACTTTAGATGTATATGTATATAACAATGTGTATATATATATATATTATATATGTGCATTTATGTATATATATATATATATATAACCCAAATTGTATATATGATTATATATGTATAAATATGTTTTTATTATATGCATATATTACATATCCATGCACAAATCGTTTGTTACCACCAAATTCCTGTTCTGGGAGCACAGCTGGGAAAAAAACGATGTGGTAAAGTGGACGAGCTAAGGAGGAATGTGTCAGGACTGGATGGAAGATCGAAACTGGCACACACTGTTTTTCTGGTTTATGGAGGGCAACAAATGTTAGCCTCTGGTAATTTAACATAGCTATGGAAAATCCCCATTTTTAATGGGAAAATCCACTATAAATGGCCATTTTCAATAGCTATGTTAGTTTACCAGAGGGTAGCATGTTTGCAAGCATTTACTCCCAAAATGTGCAAGACTGTAGGGTGTTCGCCAGCGATTACTTCAAAACAGGAGCATCTAGGCAAAGATATGCCACTATTCGGAACGTGTAAGAAAATTATGTAAACGGTAATATGTAATGTTTTAAAGTATTGTATGGTCAGTGCGAAAAAAATCTGTAATTCCTCAGGTATATACGAATTGCGTGGGGGTGCAGCCCACTTGGTAAATGCTTTTAGCTATACTCCCAAAAAAGATGGATATAGTCTAAATATGAGAGTTTATAGATCAATAGATATATATTTTCCAAACTATACTCCTGTTCTAGAGGGCTTTTTTCACCACATCCAGATGCCTGGGATGCACATCCGGATTCAGCCTGGATGATCCCATGGGCAAATTTGACGGCGCTGGCGTTGGAAGTTTGCTGTGGTATCGATGTTGAACAGTTTACATATGGTTTATCTTTTTACCATAGATATAGTTATAGTTCCATAGTTATAGTTACATAGTTATATAGTTTACATGGTTATCTTTGTACTGGTTGGTGGTATACCTACCCCTATGAAAAATATGAAAGTCAGTTGGGATTATTATTCCCAATATATGGAAAAATGTTCCAAACCACCAACCAGTTTAACATGGTGATGTTCCATAGTTATAGTTACCAGAAGGTAAGTAGGCTAGTAAATGTTCCATACATGGAGCATACTTATATATATATATACATATCACTGAGATCACTGAACATGGGGTTACGTATGATTGCATTTAGCACACTGGGAACTGAGTAGCCACTGGCTTCGAAGCTATTACAACCAAGATGTAGAATTTCACAGCCTGCTACTCTCTAGCCATGTAGCAACTTCAGGGCTTATACACACGTAAAATCCAACTCATCTTCCAAGGATGCAGTGTCCATTTCACAAACTCGGTCCGTCCATCTTCTGGGGATTTCAAAACATCACTGGGGGGTCCCCAGACCTGTGGGGCTTATCCCATCACATCCCATAATATTCCCATGAAATTCTTGAGTTGATACCACCATTTTGGTTAGTTGAATCACCATTTATGGACATTTAAAAACCTTGCTTGAATCCCTGAATCCCCACTTGTTGACACCAAACTGAATGATACTCAATTCACATTGAACCCCCTGCTGGTTGAACCCCTAGATTTGTTCATTGTTTTTTCTCCAACCAAGCCACGCATGTCGTGCCTTTGAGGACCGCGATCCCCCGGCCGTTTCGTTGCGCTTGGGCGACGCCGGGCTCGCTGGGCTTGCCGGCGACGTGACGCCGGTCGTGGCGTCGGGCAGGCGGCCGTGGAGGACGAAGAAGGCTTCGATCAACGGCAGCAGACGATTCAGCAGGGGCTTGGGAGGTGAGGCTTGGTTCATGTCCTTTTCGGCTTTTGGCGGTGTGAGGCTGACCTGGTGATTTGAATGTTCATAAGGTAGTATGTATATATATATATATTATATTTTTAATGCATGTGTAAATATATTTGTATATACATATTGTGTATACTTGAAAGTATGGTACGTACAAGTACTTGGACATGAACTTGATATGAACTTGATATGGGAAACTTGGGGATTTTTTTCTATGGTTCATATTCTGGTTGACAAATGGTGAAAGCACCCCAACAAAGACGCATTATATATATATATCATGGTAAATTATGTTCCAACATGAGGTTGTATTTTTTTAATGGCACACAATGGCACCATGTTCTTCAAATATACTGTGGCTCATGTCCTCCACCGTGAACATAGGATGATGTTGTGGAAATATCTGGGCACATTACTGTAGTTGATCACATATTATAGCTTCATTCTAATAAAGTAAAAAATGGATTTACGGTGGATGTACATGTGTAGAGCTGGATGTGTGAAGCTAAGTGAAGAGCGAATTATAGTTTCACTGTTCCTGTCTTCCATAGGGTCTGGGAAAGGCTTGCACACACTGAACATGGCATAAAATGGCCCAAGAATGTTACGGTGATCTATGTTTCATGTCCTTGCAATCATGGGCCACTAGACCAACTATCACCATCAACATATACAGATAGTTACTAATACAAATGGAGTTACAATCACCACAACTGAGGTTGAACTGGGGTTGTGAATTATCGTTATCTTGTCCGATGGCAAAAGTGACAAGGGATGATGAAGAGACAGGACCCAAGAGGTCAAAGCCATGAGGTGTATCAAACCTGAAAAATGCCCTGGTGCATGGATGGAACATAAGGGAAAGTCCCGACAACCATATTACTGTGGCTAAAGTGAACCAATGTGTCCCATTTTGGTGGAGAATGTCCATCAATCTTGATGTTGCACATCGATACGGGTTGATACTCAAAAATCCCACTGATTATACAAAATGGTGCCCCATACTTAGCTAAGTTGGTTTCAAAATGACATTGGGTTTATGGTTTAAAAAAATATAGCTGATGAGGGCTATAAACCAACAACTAGGGGGGAACCACCGTGTAGTTATGAAACAAATCGACTATGCTTTCCACCATCTTTCCACCGTCTATCAGGACATTTGTAGCTGGGTTATATTTCCTTCTAGACCCTCCAAATAGCCCCAGCAAATGCTAAAAGTACTAAGATTACAGCGTCAAACACCATTTTGAAGGATACTCGGACGGTATTAGGTGTATATATATATATATTATAATTGGTTTAGAATGAATTACAGTATCACTTATAACTCAGTTATATCAGTTACTCATTGCGTGACTCATCTAAATGCCACTTCCATATAGTTTCCATCCTTCTCCCATTAGTTCATCATCAGTTATACATAGCCTAGCTGGCCACAATCATTTCCCATGATCCAAACCTCTTGTGTTCCGAAATCCAAGGAAATCATGATAGTTCTTTCCGATATACATATAACCATTGATTTCCCACATAATTCTTGCTTATTATGGGCTTTAGCTGAAACTTGGATACCCCAATTCGGAATATGATCATTATCCCGATGATAAAATGGCCATTCATAGGGTACATTCCCCTTTTATCAGACGAAACCATACATCATGAACATATTATCATACACATGATAAACATCATCATATGAACTTGTATCATAGGAACCCCTGTTATGATGATAAACATAATCATTATTGCTACAGATCCCAAAAATCACCTGTTATTCCCTCTAAAATTCACCATGTACCACCAAGAATATGGATGAAATAATCCCATATAAATCCCATATAAATCCCATATAAATCCCATCAGATCCCTATGAAAAATGGTCATTTAACCGTCATGACATCATCTTGTCGAACTCACCGGTCCCGGTATCTCCTGCGCGTCGGATCCGGACAGCAGCCGCTGCGCCGGCGTGGCGCTGGCCGCGGCGTCGTGCAGGGAATCCTCATGGAGTCCTTGGGGAATCGCTGAGATGTTACAGTACTTTATTCTATACCTATATAGGTTCTATAAATTTGTGTAATTGAATATATAGTTATTAGATATACATATGATCTAGATATAGAAAAATGTATAGAGTGCTATAGAATGCTATAGATATACATATATGATCTACATCAATACATATTGCCATATCATGCTATACCATGCTATATCTGTCTAGTTTATTGATGAACGAATGAGGGAAGAAAGGAAAGTATATTGACATGACATTTAGATGGGCCACGGAGTTGGTGAACTGATTTAGTTATAAATGATAATTCATTATAAACCAGTTATATACCTAAGACCTTCCAAGTAGCCTGAAATTCATGGTGGACCCGATCATCTTAGTACTTTTACATATGTTTACCCTTTTTATATTCGGAGGATCGGTACCTGAAGAAATAAACTGCGGATATATATGATCATAAAACTGAGAAGTAACTCACTAGTGGGATGGCTATATAACATTACTAACCGGTTCGTTCCATGTATTCATAAATATATATATATATATATCCAGAAGTTAGGATTTACTGGGGTCTGGATATGTTTTTTATACACAAATCAGTACTAATCATCATTCCAGCGATGTCGAGACGTGAGGTCGTCAAAAACCCGGCGGCTGGAACTCGCTTGGATGGCTTGGAAAGCCCTGAACTACTTGAACATGATCTGGGTAAAGGCCATAGTATTTCACTAACCTGAATAAAGGGGATAATCATGTATAATGATCTGGGTAATTTATTATTAAAATTATAATGATCTTTGGAAATCCCTGAATCTTGCGGCCATAAAAGGGGATTATTCCCCTTACACAACTATGATTTCCAGGGCTCGGGAGAACAGGCTTCGGTCGTGATGAAATTTACCCAGATGATGTAATACATGTAGATTTAAAGACGGGAAAGTCACGGAACTACATGGGAGACCGTCTCAGCAAACCATGTTTCAGCAAGCCACAGGGCATATGTAATATGTATGACATGTTCATTGGGATATGTGACTAGCCATTGGACTATCCGTCATAAGAGATCAATAACAAATGGACAAGTCATGAACAATTCTTGGAAAATAGTTGATTTTCTTGTCATGGGGGGTTTCTAGCTCAAGGATTATGAATGACTATGATAATCATCCCAAATATATGAACGGTATCATAATGTATAAACCAACAAAAACTAAAACCAAATTTAATGTTTCTTGAAACAGCTTAGCTGATTTTCTACCATACAAGTGCTGGGGTTTAGTCACCCGGAGTCGCAGTAAGTCATCCTCCGGCATGGGCACGCTACGTTAGTGGTAAGTCACCCGCCTTGTGGAAAGTCACCCGGAAAAAGAGAAAACACCATGTGAACGCTACAATTGCAAGATCTTCCCAATAGAGTTTGAAACAATGATTTTCTTACGCATGCTGAGGTAAAATCTGCATTTTCCTCGAATTTCAACATGATTGAATTCCAAATTAGCATGTGCACGCCGATTTGACACGTCTACTGCGACCTTCAAAAAGTGTATGAACCACTTGGAAAACTTACGGTACAGGCAGGCACACAAATCTGCAATGCATCATAACCAATTGCGGCACAGGAAAGGTAGCTGAGCGCAAGTGCCGCGCGAGTCAGCGCGAGTCAGCGCGAGTGCGGCGCGAGTGCCAGCTAAACCCCAGCCCAGGCCTGCCAAAACTCATTAGATAATCGCGGAGCTCGCCAAAACATCAAAACACCACACGCACGCCAACAAAAAAAATAACGCTTCGCAATCATTACATGTGTTGTCAGACATGCTGAAACATCAAAGTGCCCAGCTGCACGCCACATCTAGGCGACTTTCTGCAGGACAAGACGGCTTGACCCAAGTACCTTCTAGAGGCCCCCAAGAAGATAGTCGTGTTTCGAGGATGCTCTATATAGATAATTTTTACCTCAAAATATCCAGGGTTCCAATCATGACAACATCTTGTTTGAAGCCACACCGACTGAGTATTTCACCAACAAGCATGCTTATGAAGCAGGTTGATGGAATCAACAAAATAGTGCGCGCATTTTTTTCCAACTATCTTAGCAAGAATCATAAGTGGGTTTGAGTTTACAGCGATAGCTGGACACATGACTTATTTTCCGCGCCAAAGTGCGCAGCTAAATGTACCTGAGCTGCTCTTGGACTCTGGAGCTGTCACCTCCCCAGACCGCAAAACCCCATGTCACCAAGCTTCCATCTGCCAAAATGGCAGCAAAAGCATGGTGTGTGCTACGAATTTGCTTAACATTCAAAATCATGTCCTGGACTCCGGAGCTGTCACCGCCATCGTCTGGTTTGCCCCATGTCACCACGGTTCCATCTGCCAAAATGGCAGCGAAGGCACTGCATGTGCCACAAATCTGATGAACATTCCTCAGCTGATCTTGGACTCTGGAGCTGTCTCCGCCATGGTCTGGATCGCCCCAGGTCACCACGCTCCCATCTGCCAAAATGGCAGCGAAGGCACTGCATGTGCCACAAATCTGCTGAACATTCCTCAGCTGATCTTGGACTCTGGAGCTGTCTCCGCCATGGTCTGGATCGCCCCAGGTCACCACGCTCCCATCTGCCAAAATGGCAGCAAAAGCATAGAATGCGCCACAAATCTGCTGAACATTCTGCAGCTGATCTTGGACTCTGGAGCTGGCATCTCCCCAGACCGCAAAACCCCATGTCACCAAGCTTCCATCTGCCAAAATGGCAGCAAAAGCATGGTGTGTGCTACGAATTTGCTTAACATTCAAAAGCATGTCCTGGACTCCGGAGCTGTCACCGCCATCGTCTGGTTTGCCCCACGTCACCACGGTTCCATCTGCCAAAATGGCAGCAAAGGCACTGCATGTGCCACAAATCTGCTGAACATTCCTTAGGTGATCTTGGGCTCTGGAGCTCTCTCCGCCATGGTCTGGATCGCCCCAGGTCACCACGCTCCCATCTGCCAAAATGGCAGCAAAAGCTTTGTCTGAGGCACAAATCTTGAAAACATTCCTCAGTTGATCTTGAACTCTGGAGCTGTCACCACCAAAGGCAGCATAGCCCCATGTCACCACGCTTCCATTTGCCAAAATGGCAGCAAAAGCATAGAATGTGCCACAAATCTGCTGAACATTCCTCAGCTGATCTTGGACGTCGGAGATGTAACCACCTAAGAGTTGGTGACCCCATGCAACAACTCCACCAGACCACAAGGCAAAAGCGTGCTTTGTTGCAGCTATCTTTGGCTGCTGCGCAACAGCAGCAATGCTGTCGCCGTCGTGCAGCCCAGCCAGTCGAAGAGACTCGGTTGGTTCAAAAAGACGTCCGTCAGGGGCTGCCAGCCTCAGGAAACGTTGCCCAAAAGACTCTTGTGCAGCGATCTTCACGTCAGCGATGCTGCCATACTGCAAGACCGTTATGGTTTTACAGCGTCCACTTGGCAAGGCCACTTGAAGGCTTATGGAATTGCCAGCCTGACCGCCAAAGATGGGCGTCTCCATAGCATCATGATTATCATGTGAGAAGAATGGGACCATGAAATGCCAAAACACCTTGCAAACCTTTTTGCTGATTCCTTGGTGCAGGATCCCATTGGTGATCATCACAACTTGGATTTCATTGATGCTTCATATAGATTCATAGATTCACAGATTCATAGATTCATAGATCAAGATGTCTGGGTTGAAATGCTTTGAGCCGTTAGCACACGTCTTGATGCAAGGCGATGCCCCCAGTTTTTTTTGCGACGCTTAAGAATGTGCCATTGTAAAACTACGTAGGTCAATATACTCAGCACAGGCCATAGATATGGCCCATAGTTATAAACCTACTTGTCTCTATCACAAATCAACTAGATAATTTCCATGTTTTCCTGGGTATATCATGAAAACAACTATTCTTGGTGCTTGAATCACTGGCGTTGAGTTTTGCTGCTGATTTCTCACCTGTTGCTTTCCCATCCCCATTTAAATCCCATGTTTCTATATATGTCTCTTGGTTTTCCATCATGTTAAATCACCATAGATCCCATTAAGATCCCATGTTTTAATCACCATAGATGTTTCATGGCAAAACCATCCCCATCCAAATCCCATGGAAATCGATGCGCTCCGACAGAACGGAGAACCAAGCGTCGTTCCAGGGTCTGATCCAAGGCATCCCACAACATTTCCACACGGGCCTGGTGCCGGCGACGCGACAGAAACGGTTTTTTCAATGAGAAAAACCCGCTGGAAAAATGGCTGTTGAATGATGTCTTATTGTTTCATAGTGGGATTTACGATTTAGCCATGATTGGGGCTGTCCTTTTTTGGGCCCTGGTTTCATCATCCTGAACTGGGATTAATATTAATAGTTCGATACATGATAGTAACAACGTCCCATACGTATTAGGGGACCCCAAAATAAACATATCTAATGTGATCCAATATCTAATATGATCTAATCATGGTTTGTTTGGGGGTATTTAAAATCACGGAGAAAGGTTGAACCAGTAGGGGGTGCATCAACCTTAGATACTTAGTGAGTGGTTGAACCTAGGATCTAGTAATCTAGGCCAGCGGTACGCCATTTATTGGGCTTCAGAGTCGTCATAAACCATCATAAACCACGTTCGATTCCTGGGATCAGTCAGGCATCAGTCAGTCATCTCAGTCATTTCTCGACCATCAACTGATGTTACCCTCTGGTAAACTAACATAGCTATTGAAAAAGGCCATTTATAGTGGATTTACCCCATTAAAATTAGTGATTTTCCATAGCTATGTAAACGTTTACCAGAGGGTATCCCATCCAAGGTATCATCCCCGAAAAAAAACCATCCGAGTTTGCCGACTGTAGTGCGAAGCCGCACACCTATCAGAAATCAGAGATTTTTCATCCCAGATTTGGTGAAATCCTGATGTTTTGTTGGTAAAATCACCATTGATTGGTGGATAAAAAAACTATTTATATAAGTTGTCAGTGGGCCACAACTCGGCAACGTTAAGCTGCGCCGTGAGTTAGTTCCAGGATGTTTCAGGGTTAAGAACTAGGTTGCATCATTAATAGTGGTTTATAGTGATTAATACTGGTTAATGAATGATTATTAATACTGGTTCATAATAATGATTCATATATATGATAACAATAATCCCATTTGTAATCGGCAAATGATAATGAGTTATAAACATGAAACAATATATATATATATATATTTTTTTTATTCCTATGGTATTCGACAAGGATTTCATCCATTGTAGGCAGCGTAGCAGCCCACTTCGAAGTTTGCAGCCTGATCCATGGGGCGCTTCTGCTGCGTCTCCTGTGTCCGGCATCCTCCGGCTGTCCGGCTGCTCCACGTCGGCGAACGACAAACATCATCCATTCAGGTGGAGCTGGCAATTATAAAGCCATAAGGTATAGTCAATCAATGTCAGCCATAAATCCTATGGAAATCCCTCGTCTTTGCGGTTTAAATATGCTTAAATCACCATTTTCCAATGGTTTTCCCATAGTTTTCCCGTGGTTTTTAAGCCCAGCCCAGCCGGACTCCCCGGACTCCCTGGACTCCCTGAGGCGCCACGATGCCACTGGGCCTCTTCGAAGGCTTCCGGCTTCACCACCGCCACCGTGGAGCCTTCGGCGCGGAAGACCTGACGACGACGTTTTTAGATGGGACCACAGATTAGGGCAGTATTATATGTTCATTATGTTCATTGTATGTTCCTGAAAAATGGAATTTATATAAGCACTACTCTATATGTTTAGTATTGACCATCTAAATCTGATTTGTAGTGTATATATTAACCAGGGGATACCAGTGAAAATGACTAAAATCTGTGGTCCCAAATATAATTAGATTGTTAAATGGTTAATATTATTAGGGACCAATATCTAATATAGAATTGCTCTAATTCTTAGGGTAGCCAATTTTGACCTGCGCATAGCTTATACCCATATCTAACCAGGAACAACGGGAAATTAGAATGACTTAAACGATCAGCAATGGGGACTTCACCACAAAACAAAGGATGGGTACTTGCTGTAACTTGACTTGGGTTGCTCCCTGGCCACCCCAAATATTTTTTGGGGAAATGGTTAGATCAAGATCAAGATGTACAATTGTCAATGTTCCTCCCTGGTCAATGGATCTTTTAACCCCAATCTATAGCAATTTTACCAACCAAAATCAGGTGCTTTAAACTTATATTCTCACCAAAAAGAAGAATCTGAACAAGTTGGTATGGCCAAGCAAGATATCTATATCAACAAAACCGATCAACACAGGCCATGTTTTGTGTACTTAATCATCAATGTCTGACAAGTTTTGATACTACTTGTCTGTCCATGGTTTGGCGTCATACCCATACAGTACGAATCAGAAAGTGTGGGCATGACAGGGATGCAGTGGAGATTACAACCATAAGTGGTGGATGTGTTCCCTATGATCTCTTGTTGAAGATAATGAGTACAACCTCAATGAGCAAAGCGCATGGACATTTATCGATTTGGGCTGAATATGATGTGTGCTCTTGGTGCTCTGGCCACCCTTTTGCAGAAAGGCCTTGGTGAGCAAGGTGTTGGGGGCCAAATTCGATCCTCCAATATGTTTTAAGAAATAATATCAAGATGTGATTTTTTTCTCGCGAGATTATTGCATGTAAAATTGCAGCCCTTACTGTAGCCCCTGAAATTCAACATCACCCCCAAAAAAATAGATCTAGAAGGTGATTAGATGATTAGAGGGTTTCAACCATACCAGCTCTGGGGCGCACTAGGGTTTACATTCCCTTTAGATCATTTTTGTTGCTTAAGGCCACATCTACTATAAACTAATTAAAGCCATAGCGCTGCTGTAAATATATATATATATATTCTCTTGTTATTTAACATAGCCATGGAAAATGGCTCATTTATAGATGGTTTACCTATTAAAATGGTGATTTTCAATAGCTATGTTAAATAACCAGAGGGTATATATAAACCACCTTGGCTCGGTCAAACCTGATTTTTCCATGGTGTCTATATTTCTCTAGGTTACAAAAAACCATTCTTCGCTGCTGAAAATCATGGTCATTCACCATATGAATCCACTGTTCCATGGTTTTTGCCATGTTTTCCTACTTACCCTCCGGTAAACTAACATGGCCATTGAACACGGCCCATTTATAGTTGATTTACCTACGAAAAGTGGTGATGTTCCATCGATTTTTGTATGTTTACCATCGGGTAAACTCCCTCCAAAGTCCTCCAACATCCCAGGGAAACTGACATATCTATATGGAAAATCACCATCTTTCAAGGCTAAATCAATCATCCATATATATATATGTATTATAATATATATATATATAGCTCCCTCCAAGTCCTCCAACATCGCCTCTGTCAACGTCCTTACCACCCGCAGAAAGCGCGCTTCGATGCTGGACGGCGTGGCCGCCGCCGTGCCCAGCACTGCAGACTCCAGGGATTTCTCGATGTCGGTGACCAGGGTGGAGAGCACCTGGGATTCGAATCACCAAACGTCAAAAAATCAAACGATATATGGACATATCCCCAGTGAATATCGAAAAGCAATGGCTTACTGGTTGATGGATTGTATCCACTGAACTAAATGGGTATTTCAGTAGTATGTATCCCATTATATCTCCCAAAATGTATATCCCGTGCTATATGGTTGTGATTGGGTGTGTCTGAATTTGGTAACCCCCAAAAGTGCAATTTCAATCGAGAAATGCTGATTTGGCATCAGTTTTGGGCATACCATGGCTACCATATTTTCAGACAAACCCATCTCTTTGATTTAAGGTAGGGTCTGTAATCCATATCATATCCCATTATATCCTCATAAATCCCAAGATTGCTGGCTATATATCCTCATCATATCCCTCAAATTGTGCAACTCCTATGGATTGTTGGTTGTAAATAACATTCCCATTACATCTTCCATATTTTCGTGGTTCTACTCCCATGTTCTCCCCATAGATGGTCAAATCCACCATCATGTTTACATTTGGATTTCTCCATGATTTCCCCATCATGATATCTTCCATAGTTTCTTGGTTGGTGCTTTTAACCATCTTGAAAAATATGAAAGTCAATGGGAAGGATGACATCCCATATATGAAGTGGAAAAACATGTTTGAAACCACCAACCAGACATTATATGAATCCCATTAATCACCATTAATCACCATTAATCACCATATCACCGTTTCTGTTTGATATTCCCATGATCTCCCCATTTCCCAATTTTCCACGGTTTATTTAACTGCGCCTCCGTGCCTTATCCGATCCCCATGGCCCTCGTCCACGCCTTCATCAGTTCGCTGCGCACAAGGTCCAGATGTTCCCGTTCCGCCAGTGCCACCAAGATGTCGCCGGCCAGGTGAAAAGCATCACCTTCGCCTGAGATGCAAAGATTGGGTGATGGGGACGGTGTTTTCTGATTTGAATGGAAAAAACTGTGAATGATTTAAATCTATGTTTACATGTATGGAAATTAATAGGGATGTGTTAATTTGAATGGAATGAATGGAGGTAAATATGATTGTTAATGGTTTCTATTTTGATGGAATAAATGGACGTAATACATATGGTTATCTTAACATGTTACAGATATCAGATTTGATGATATTTGATGAGAAGATTGCTATGTAAAAATGGGAACATCGTGACATTCGATCGGGAAATCATGGGTTATGAAGGAAATATATGTATGTATATATATATATATCTATATATATGTGGTTATATGTGTATATATATATACACCTTTTGTCCAACTGATGCAAATTGATACAAAATGGTGACGAAAACTGGGGTTTCAACCCGGTAGAACTGGATATACATATATATATATACATATATATATATATATACATATATATATGGGAAATTAATGATTCAAGGGTGGTGACATGGATAGAAATTGATGGGGAAATGGGGAAATTGGGAAATTGATTGGATGAATGGAGGCAATTTGTGGCTATAGCTTATGCGATTTCAGTGGCTATCCCTGACTTACAATCCAGCTTCACAATCGGATGCGCATCCAAGAACGATGGACATGATGGATGATAGTGACACCAGCTGAGGATGCAAGAAACTGATGATTTTGGATTGGGTATTCTTGGGGTCGGCCAATGGAAGATGGCGATTCTATGGGAAAATGATGGAAGATGTGGATCCATCTTCTATATGGGATGGACATGGAGGAAACCCCGGGGTGCCTGAAACAGGCATAGTTTTTGTGATTCATAACATGTCATGACCACGGTTAGTTCCAGTCGTTTATGGGATATCTTCAGTTACCATTGGCTTACATTCGGGTCAGTAAGTTGTATTTTCATCCAAGTAGCAAGTAGCTCGTTTAAATTGCACTATATACAGTATATACAGTATATCAGTATCTAGATTATAGATATACATATATAACCATATATAAGCATATATAACCCGTGGATAACTGAGGATATTCCACTCATTTAACTGGCTTTTACCACGGTTTGTACTCACTCCAAGAAGGGAGAGTCTCCGATACTCCCATCGGAAAAATTCGGAGAACTTGGTTCATCTCATTTTCTGAGTAGCTTACATTTCATTTATCCTCCAGTAAAATAACATGACGGCCCTGGCATGAGCCGGAGCTGGAAGATTAGGGAAACCACCAAAAATGGTTTATTTTTAGGGTCGAATTGTCAATTTACCAAATAATACAGGGAAATTCAAGTACTGAACTGATATTACTAAAAGGTCGCGCCGCCCTTGGGCAACTGGTGTTTTTTGGTGCCTTTTGTTCTTTGCGCCTTGTGCTCTTTTGTTCCTCGCCATTATCAGCGAACGTTGCAAGCTTTGGCCAATTGTTTGAGAGAGTGCAATGGAACATTCCCCGACAAGTCAATTTAAGTTGTCTAAACATAAGTATGTATATATATATATATGTGTGTGTCTCTGTGTGTGTGTGCGTAAGTGAGAAATATATTTCTGTGCGCAAATACAAACAAGAATATATGTACATTTGTATGTATATAATAGTGAAAATACATGTATATGTATGCACATGGTTATATACATATAAATGTATCTAAATGTGATGTTCACTGTGTAATATTGTGTATATATATATTTATAAGTATAACCCAGGCAACCCCAAAGTTCACGAAGCATGCATGACGTGAGCAAGTTCACAGGGACGTTAACATCCCCCCCACCCCACCCAAACCCCGAAGTTCACCAAGCATACATGACGTGAGCAAGTTCACAGGGACGTTAAATTCCCCTCCCCACCCCAAACCCTAAAAAAAACAAAAAGAGAGGTTTCGTGACCAGTTGCCTGGGGGCGGCGCTGGGTACAAAAATATTTATTTAAAACATCTTAAAGCTAATGAAGGTACTATGCAAGCACTGTACATGATTCTACACATGCGTGAGGATATACCATCTGGTTATTTAACATAGCCATGGAAAATCACCATTTTTAATAGGTAAACCATCTATAAATGGGCCATTTTCCATGGCTATATTAAATATTGGCCTTCTAAAACGCCACGGCCCAGGCATGCCCAGGCGCTATTGGACCCATGGCCGCTGCCAGCTTGACATAGGAAGTGGCACAGCGCCAAGACACTCTCCTTTGACAACGAGCCATGCATGTCCTGGCGGAAGTCCCGCAGAAAAACATGATGTGATTCGAATCCATCTGAACATGTCATATCTGATGATGGAAATGAGTTATATCCCATAATATTAGATAAATTTATATAGATAATGGGTATGATAAATATGGTGTTTTCTTGAAATTTCGTGGAACATCTTGGAAACTGGTTTGGAACGACCTTAGAACATAGTTCAGAGTTCAGAAGATGATTCCATCCAAAAAAACGGATCTCTTGAGAAACAGGCGCCCGCAAGTGCAAACGCAGGACATCCGTCCACTATGGAATTATATCAAGGCCCAGCCAGCTTTGCGAGTCTTTGCTGGGACTTTCATTGGACCCCCGTCTAGGGCTAACCGAGGTCCAATAATATTAATAACACACTGTGCTGTCGATTTGCAGCTCCGTTTCAAGAATTTCCAAGATACTTTATCATCATTTGGGGGTATCCCCCAAACCAGTCAACCAATCCAATCAAGATTCTTCACATGATATCAGGCCCAGGCTAGCTAATCATATGGCCCCCGACTACCGTTTGAAAGCGACTGACCTCACAATCACCCAGCAGTCCTGGATGATCTTTGCCCACCTTTGTGCGTTGGGAGACTCCACCGGTGGTGTCACCAGCTCCCCCTGCGTCGCTGAAGCCGACTCGGCCACTGGCGCGGCCGGCGCCGGGGCCGGCGCCGGGGCGGTCGGCGCCGGGGCGGTCGGCGCCGGGGCGGTTGGCGCCGGGGCGGTTGGCGCCGGTGCGGCCGGCGCCGGCGTGTCGCCTTTGGCATCACCTTGGACAGATTTGCAGATACCAACCAGCTATCAACCACTTGTCCAGCTGGTTGGTTGATTCAACCTAACCCAAATATTCCTTCACATATCGTACCGCCCATTTATCATGTCCTATTTTGGTTCTTTTGTTTGGTTTCAATCCCCGAGATGGATGCACTAAACGATCCATCTACTTAGATGGGCTGTGGGGTTACTAACTGGTTAAGTGAGTTAGGTTGAAAATTAACATGAATACTAACTAGTTAGAATGGAAATTAAATACAATTAGTTAAGTAGTTAGTAACTGGTTAGCT
>Ga0126342_10002697_pt1 | contig 28188 bp, 18 predicted proteins | sample Cyp1metagenome_FD_92528 | JGI IMG/M metagenome (GOLD analysis project Ga0126342, IMG submission 92528) | Coral microbial communities from Lord Howe Island, Old Settlement Bay, Australia - Cyphastrea 1 metagenome | ecosystem: Host-associated > Invertebrates > Cnidaria > Coral ... | reverse complement strand
GCAGTAAAACCATGTAGTGTATATATCATCGATCTACTCTGTAGCGTTGGTTCAAAAGTATCAGCTGCTTAGCGGATAGTGTTGTATTTCACCCCATATTCGGTTGACCTGGTAAAATACAGGATCATTATCATGTGTCCCAAAACACAGTTGCGTTTTTGGTTTGCCCCATTTTTCAGGCACACCCAAATTATATTAGGTTTGGTTGTATGTCATTATTGTTATTATTACTATTATCATATATAAAAATATATCCCATTATATCCCCATTAAAATCCAATGAATTAACCATTGTCAGAGACTTCCCCCCATTACATCCTTATCAGGCCTCTAGTATATCTCCATTATATATCCATTGAATGGCCATGTTCTTGACACACAAATAGTCAATCATCAATATGTGTTATAAAAGTTGTGAAAGGATAGTTAGTTTAAGTCATCAGCATATTATATGTTCCATTAACCATCAGATTCCCATTATATATCCACTAATATCCATTACATTTGTCTCGTGATTGTTGGTTAAATCCCAGTGTATTGACACCATCACCACCACCACCATCATTATCATCATCATCATCATACGATGTAGGATAGTTATTTAGTTCCATCATCATATGTTTCATTCAAACATGAAATGTCATTCACATGCTAGTTATATGTTGTTTTCCCATTATTATATATATATATATATTTCCCACTATATCCCATGATGCTTGCTTAAATCCAATACTGAACTTACTTCATCATATAAATCACATTAAAGTGATCATTCAATATTTGCAGATCCATTTTCCATATCAAATATGGAGCTTAACTATCCATGAAATCTTCATTTTCAATATTCAATACCAATATCCATGAAATATTCATTTTCCTTAAATATCCATTGAATATTTGCAGATCCATTTGTCATATCATATCCATTAAACAACCATTTTGCAGTACCCCCGCCGAGAACCAACCCGCGCAGCTCATTCCTTGTCCCTTCATCGCGTTGAGCGCCACTGTGGCGGACCCCAGCATCTTCCATGGATGGCTCAGTCCGGGGAGCCCGGCGATCACGCTGCGGATGGCAGTGGTGTTCTGAAAAACATGGGAAACACCTTGGAGAAGTGGGGAAACCTTCCAGTTATGACCATTTTATGGAGGAAAAATGAGTGAAAATCCATTGTAATTCGGGGTAGCCTATTTTAAGACTAAGCAGACTAAGCCACGAAAACTGGGGAACATGTTGGACTCATTTGGGTTCGAACAATTGTGGAAAAAACATGTCTTAAGTGACTGATTCGGTGGAGTTCTTGCCAAAATCAGGAGAACGACGCCGGGAGATACTGTAGGAGTTTGGGATGGACATTTGAAATTCTGAAGGATTGGTTTGACCTCTTTTTTTTTTGAACTGAGATCATCGATTGAACTATCCAGATGGGTAGATTGTGGCCTTAGTGAACATGGCAGCATCCTGAAAGCAGGGTGAATTTCAGAGCCAACTTTAATAGGATATCACTTGAGACATCCAAAATTATCAAAATCTGCCTCCTAAATCTTCCCACACGGTCAAAAGATCAGTTTACCATGGTCACGACCTTTTTCTATCGATTTCTATCCAACTGTTTGATCTGATTTATTTTTTTTGTGTATTCCAAAATATTCGCATCCAATTTCATGGTATTTTATCCTATCTTATTGGTCCGTGTCAGGATAGGACCTAGATGCCGGACAGCCTCATTTACTCACAACATGTCCGTCGTTTTTACATAACTACCCTCTCACAATTTAACCTATAGCTATTGAAAGTGGCCTCTGCATAGTTGATTTACCTGTTATTATTTTCCATGGCTATTGCCGTTTACCAGAGGGTAGATCATATCCATTTATATTCCATGTTTAGTTCGATGATTTTCCCTGCGAACCTATCCTCCAGTTGGTTCAGGTTTTTTTTTTGCCAGCTATGTTAGATTATCAGAGGGTATATTCCTGTCAAATCCCTATGATATCCCTATGATGATTGATATATCATATACAGTAGTATCAAGCACCCTTAGGGGTGTGATCGGGATGAAAGATGTGAATGATGGTTGACATATGGAAAATTCCTATTATAGGCAAATCAACCATTATAGTAAGATTATAATTTGAGGTGATATTCACATTTTTTATCCGTATTATATATATCCCTATGATGGTTGATATATCATATACAGTAGTATCAACCATCATAAGGTTATAATAGTGATTTAGATGGGAATGATATAATATATATATATATATATATAATTATATATATAATTGTATCCCCAATGATATTCCCATTCTTGATAGATCTTGATAGTGATGTTCCATGAATCATCACTGGCACCAGTGCCAGCGCCCCAAAATGTGAAAGCCAGGCCGTGTGAGCAAGAAGAAGCACGCCTCCCAGGTAGGCAGTGCAAGACGGGATTTTTCCATCGGGATTTGTCATGATGATGTTCATACAGTTATGGCTATTTATTAGTTATAACTGTTTTTTTCTATGGGATTATACATTCTATAAATGGGGTTATAAGTACTTAACTGATAAATGGCCATAATTGTAGGGATTTAAATGGGACTTAGATGGGATATATTACCTTTTGGTCAATCATTGGTAATCTAATGATATATCCCATTTAGTAGTTGATTTAAATGGGACCTTTTGGTAAGCCAACAGTTTGCGGGAAAAACGATCAAACGCGATCATTTGGTAAATCAACTACTGTATTGTGCCCATGTTCAATAGCTATGTAGTTACCAGAAGGGGAAACCCCATTGAGTATAGATATATTCCAGGAGAAAAAACAAACTAATTGGAGTTATGTTCACCAACTTAGCTATGGTAAACAGGGGGGCACACCTCTTAAACTTCAGTAGTGGTCCCATGAAAAACCTTCCAGTTATAGATGGTTTTCCCAGATTTTCCCTTGCCATTAAAAATCTATCATTTTTCATGGGCATTTCCCAGCCTTTTCCATGTTGACAGGTGTCGATCGTAGAGCACAAAGAGCGATGGAACGTCAGCAGCTCAGTGGGGATTTCTGGCCCTTGACCAGTTATACATAGGGTTTTAACGAGATATACATTTCATTGTAGAACCTTTATCCAAGTTAAAACCCTACAGCCAGTTGTTTTTTTTTACCGTTATCAATGGGGCTAACTGACTTGCTGACTTATAACTGGTATTTCGGCCCATAACTGGGACCCTTAACAGGTGTGATTTGCTAATAACAATAAGGGACCTTTCTAGCCAACCAATTGTAGAACTTATAATCCTATTTGTAAATGTTAGGCGCTATCACTGTGGAATTTATTAGGACAAACTACCATCTCATCTCTTGACTGATTCCGATTGATTGGGATCATTGCCTCCAGTTCTGGGTCAAACTATATTCGGTGTGTTTCCTTGGTTTGGAATTTATGATAAACTATCCAGATTGTCTGCATGTCCGGTCAACATGTGGTACTCTTCAAAATTGCACCACAGTAGGATCACTAGGTCAAACTGATCAAACCATCAAGTTCAAACGCAATTTCTTGGGGTCTTAGCACACCACTAATTGAATTCTTGACCAGCAAACAGTGAGCCTTCAATGGACATGTGATTTTACCTTATCATTTGGTCCAATATGTCCAACAAGACTTGGGTAGCAGTTGAAATGGTACACAGTTGCAATCCAAAGATGGGGAGCATCATGTGGTGATGGTAGCTATTAGCTAACCTATCGGTGTCACCAATAAAAATCGCCGGAGGACCTCTACAAATATGTTTGGCACAAGGATGAGATGAGGTGCCGCTGCTTCAGTTGATAGATGCTGGAGCAAAGCACTGGATAAGAATTTGGCCTGGAATTGCTACAGTTGCCATAGTTGGCATAGTTGCCATAGTTGATAAATGGGTATGTCTGAAAATGGGGTATACCCCCAATTATAGCCATTTAGTAGGGATAATGATCATTAACCGTTGGGTGTAGGGGTACACTATTTTCAGACAAACCCAAATAGCCACTCTTGGGGAACCATTTTCAGACGCCATGTCTTTAGCCGGCCTGGGCTTGGTGCAATTCTTTGCCTTGAAGTGTTTCAGGGAACATGGAGATGGGGACCATCTACGAAAACTCTTTGGCAAATCTTCGGCATATGTATATATATATTATATTCTTATTATTTATTTTTTATTTTACTATTATTACTATTATTATTGTATTTGTATTATTATTATTATCATTATTATCATTATTATTTATTAGTATTTATTATTATTATTATTTGATTATATTGTGTTTTTTTTTGTTTTTTATGTTTATGATTATTATCATGATTATTATGATTATTTTTATGATTATGATTCTGATTATTATTATTATTTATAATATATATATATAATTACTGTATGTATATATATATATATATACATATATCATATATATATACACGCATAATATCGCATGTGTTATAGCTGATTGGGGGTGTAGTTAGTTGACTCAAAGTTTTAAACACTGCTCAAGACTATCTCGGCCGGCTCCAACTGCTGGGGTATCATTGAGGTAGCGATCCAAAAACCTTGATGTGTGATATCCCACTAAAAACCATGGAACATATCCCAGTAAAACATCTGAAATCCGTCATGTCTGGTGGGGCTTCCCAGCTATAAACCCCCAGTTATAGATTATAGATGATGTTCCAGGTGATGTTTCCCCTATTTTTCCAGCAAAAAACAACTTACATTTCCAACTAGTTCAAATATGGGGATGGGTCAATACCTATTAATACCATTAACCAGCTACCCTGATGTTCACCGGGGTACCAAGGTTTTGACTCATACCCATATGTTCAAATATTGAGGATTCGGATTCCCCTAGTTCGACCCAGGGTCCCAGCTGGTTTCAGGGCCCATTTTGGTCGAATTTTGGTCGCCAGGCCGTTGCATCCCTTGTGCTGTCTGGTGGAGAGCTCCTTACGCCGTGGGTGTCCTAAGGGGAAACCGTTTTGGAAAGCTCGGCGAAGCCATGGAGATGATGTGGAAATATGGCTATGGATCAACATTTATTGAATGTATAATCCCATTTATAACCAGTTATAACTAATAAATGGCCATAACTGTATATAATATATATATAAAACCCTCAATGGGACGGTGTCCATCTTGTTTCCAACTTTGTTCGGGGTTGCAACCCTCCAGGGTTTCAAGAAAGATGTGGAAGTTCACACATGATTTCCCTATGAAAATGATCTGCAGTTATGGCCATGGCTACCAGTTATAACTGCTGATTTCTATGGGATAACAACCATTCTATAAATGGGGTGACTTGTTAGTACTTATAACTGATAAATGGCCATAACTGTATGTGATGTCATCCTTCCCATTGACGAACTCCATCATTTTTCAAGATGGGCACATTGCACCACCAACCAGTGATTGTTTCGTGCCCAGGAAATGGCATGTCTGCTGACCTGACTCTGGTGCCTAGAGCTTCTGGGCTGCGAATCAGCAGAAGAAGTGACGTGTGACCCATCCCATGGTACAGCAACAACAAGTAAACTCCTCACATAGTGGCGGTAGGTTGTTGTTTGCGAGGTTACTATTGGGTACCGGTGCTGTAGTGGTTAAAAAAAACAGCCAACAGTAGTGGCGATTCAATGCAATGAAACAGTGATGGAAATCTGCGGGGGTCAATTTAAGCTTCACCCTTTTGACCTTATGGATTAGGCTTATTAAACCTCATTCAACCTGAGATAAACCCAGATAGCTGAGAACCCATCAGATAGTGTCAGATTAGGCTTGCTAAACCTCCATTCGTTGGAACCTGTCACATAAGCATATGGAATCGAGGGTGAAGTTGTAGTTGACTTAGGAGATGGTGCAGTTGCATCAGGAAGCCAGAGTCTCAGTTGATCCTGGGCTGGGAACATGTCCGACCTACATGGAGCTTTGTAGCTAGGAAATCATGGAATATATGGGACAATTCCGAATTCCCTATAAACGGATATTTTTTATTGGAAAAATACGAATCAAATGTTGGATGTTCAAGTGCCTCGGTTGATTACAGGAGGGTATCTATCCAGTTTGAAAGTGCGATGTTCAATTTATGTTTTTTTTGATGGATTTATTCATTTGAGAGGTTTTGGCCGACAAGAAGTCCTGGGAAGGAATAAAAAAACACCATATGAACAAGCGATAAATCAACAGAACCTGGGAAAAAAATGGAGTTTCTCAAAGAAGTATTAAACAGTGGGATGTTAGACAGAAATGCGGCATGGGTTGGTTCTACAATGGAAGTGTAAACCTGATAAGCCAGCAACGATGAGCGCATAATTATTCCAAGCAGAAGTGGATGGGTTGTACTCTTTGAATTTAGATACGGCAATGCCCCAAACAGTTGCCTGTCTGTGAAATCTGTGAAATCTGTGAAATATACATTAAACATACACATCTAAGGTCATAAGCTCGACATTATAATATATATATATGATTATATATGTACATACAAAAATGTGTTTACATAGATGTATATATACATATAGGTGGCCGTCGGATGCCGTCACAATTAATTTTGTTGGTTTGTAGGGCCAATTAACTATAGTTATATATCTCATATAGATTCCTATAGACCCAAACGTAAAAAACAAATCATTAGCCCACTTCGCTATTGTTTGGGGCCCAACCTTGCACCAATTTTGTATCAAAAGGTCCAAACATCAAATTGCTGGTTATACATCCCATGAAATATCTCCCAAATCCAGGAAAGGCTTAATAGCCAGTTTCCTGGTGATGCCTCGGTTTTTTAGGTTCCTGATCCTATCTTGATTAGTGTGGGATACCTATTTCATAAACGAATTGATCGCCCCTGCTCTGATCAAGGGGATACCTTCCAGGTGTTTACCCTTCAGCTAACCCCCATAAGTGGTGGGTGAGAAAAGGATCTTGTGGTGACTGTTTTGCATTTTTGTCCGTGTCCCTTTTCGAAAATGTTGACTTGGTTGGGGTATTTTTACCTGTCTATTGTAGATACATGTAGATACCATGCCCCCGCCGAAGAGCGCCGGCCGTGGTGATGGACAGCCTGTCCCTGTACAATCTTCCTCTGAACAGGAACAAAACAAAGTGTCAGAAGAAGAGAACAAAACTGACGACGAACAGATTGAATCTTCGGAGGCATCAGGCTTTTGCTTAATGTTCACATGATTCGTCATCATCAAGAAATCGAGAGTCGTACTCGAGCCACTTCTCAGATGAAAGTGAGGATGGAATTCGTGCTAAGGTCGGTCATCGAACCATGGGGTTTGGAACTCTGGACATGCAAAAGGAAATGCCAGTCCCCCCAAAGTTAAAGCAAAACCATCTTGGCTGGATCCCCCACAGATGCATGTTCCAGTACCTAAGATTGCCCAGAAAGCATCAGAAAGCTATGCCAGTGCCAGGTCCCCCAAAGAAGGCAGTTCCACTATAGAGGCAATGCCAATTCGACCGACTTTGGGCATCCGGGGAGTACTGTTGATCCACTGGATTGACCCAAGACCTTTTTTGGGGCTATGAGCTCGAGATTCCGGTCATATCTTACTATTACCCATGACGGATCCATGTATGCTGCTATAGATGGTAACATTTACCATCAATATACCCCCAATGTTAGTATATATATATATATTATATATATACCATACATGGATCCTATGGGTTATATGATTATATTCTTATTATCTCACTCTGTCTTCCCAGTAAAATCCCATTGAGACCCCATCACCAGGTTCAGACACATTATACCCTGATTATGTCACTAGTATATCCCTATTATATACACGACCATGTACAGAAAAAATATAGATTGTCAATCATCAATATGTGCAAAGAAAAGTGATTGATGCAAGATAGTTCAATATTGTTCATCCATATGTTCCATTCCTCATATTCCCACTACATATCCACTATCCCGTTATTGTTGCTTAAATCCCAATGTATTGACTTCATCATGAAATATTTGCCATTAGTTCTTATATTTCCCATTCAAATCATTAAAGCAAAGATTATCCAGGATAGTTCATTTACCTCATCATCATATTTTATCATACTGTAGATGGAATAAATTCTGCACCACCTTGGATGGTTGAAACCCTATGAATAATGGTATAAATCGCCGATCAACTGATGCAGAATTTCTGAACAATCCACTGTAGTCTTCATTGAAATGTGATGTTACCCTCTGGTTATGTCAAAATAGCTATTGAACATGGCCCAGTCGAAATAGTTGATTTGCCCAGTAAAAATCCTGATGTTCCATAGTGTTCCCTTTAAAAATGGTGATTTTCCATCGTTTTTTGTATGTTTACCAGGCCGGGTACCATGGAAAATTCCCTCCAGCACCGAGGTCTCCAAGATCGTGGGCCCCAATGCGAAGTGGGACAGGAGCCACACATACTGGGGAGAGGTGTTTTTTTTGATGGATGAGGATCTTATTTGGACAACATATCTGGTGACTTAGTGATTTTGGGCTTTGAATCAGTTTGAATCTATCAAAGGCGGGGGTAACGACTTTCAAATGGCCATTTTGATAGATGGCGATGTAATTTTGATAGGTATTCAATTGCCATTCCTCCCAGTAAACTTTCAGGTTGGCGCCGGCCAAGTACTTCGCTGGCATGGCGCAGGGGGCTCAGAGAAGTTTCAGCTGAAACACGGGGTTTTACCTTCTTGAAAGATTGGACGTTTTGAGTACATGGATTATCTCGGGGGTACCTTTAAATGGTTGGCTTATGCCAAATTCTTCCATGGACCAATGGATGATCAAAAAAATCAGGGTACCCCCCGACTTCGGCAACATATGGTGAAGCATCCCTTTTTCATGGCTGAATTTTCAGGGATGAAGATTTCACCAACATCGGGGTAATCAAACATGATTCCATGATGAAAAACAATCAACACGTAAGGGTATTTGAGTAATTTTAAGTATTCCATGTAGATATTCCAAGTTTTTTTTTTCCACAATGATGTGGCTTGGTTTCCTGGCAATAGTTTATGATCCCAACTGACCACAATTTTTGAGGGGATTCAAACCAGCCAGCCATTGAAATTGAGTACTTTCCTGATTTCAAAAAAGACTACGCATACCTCATAGCTTTAGTACTGTAAGACCTTTGTTACAGATAGATTGAGAGTGGGTCTGGGTTTATTGGGTTCCTTGAAGAAACCATATCGTAGTATACTGTAATCGACATTTCTTACCCCACCTGATGGATATCGTCAATGTCTCCGGTAAACCTGGGGCAAGTACTATCTATCTGAGATAATAAGGGGAAAGGCCGGTGATGGCTGAGAACCTAATCTGTTCTCATTAAAGTTACGCGTAAAGTTACCATTTTAGGTATCCCCGATTTTCAGACAAACCCTGTCTATGTCCATAATTTAGCATGTTTGCACAGCATGTCTTTACAAACCACAGAGCTTTTCACCGTAACCACCTCGCCTTTCCATTGCGGGGAGAGGTTTGTCACCAAGATTGATTCCAGAAAATATGAGAAGGAGCTGAAGGTTGGAGTTTGGGTGGCTGATTGATTCGTGGATTAAAAAGGGGGCTTTACCATGAAATGGGATAGAAGTGGATATAACTGATAAATGATGGTTGATTATTATATCCCATAGGATCCATGGTGCTGGTATATATGCTAACATTGGGGGTATATTGATGGTAAATGTTACCATATATAGCATACATGGATCCTATGGGTATATGGGTCTGGATGAATTACAATGACCTCATGTCGTGACGTCACTGGAAGGATTCACCAGTGGTGGCCAACCTCACTGCTGAATTTTCGGACTACTCTCCGGAGATTTATATAACGTAGAACCCGAAACGACACGTTTGATTTTACTAAAGACTTTCTTCTCGTATATGGCAATATGTTGGGCTTCACAAAAGAAATGGTTGCTTTAACAATTATTAATGGTGATAGCGAATATTCCCCTTGGTTGAAACCAGAGGAACACCATTTACTTCCGGTCGCTTGGGATGTGTTTTGGGGCACCCACAAGAACTTGTGGTTATATTCATATTCCCAATGCTTGTTTGTATCATATGGGACATGATTATTCATTGTACACCATCACACAATCTAGTGTGTACAATATGTATACATGTATATACGTAATTGTACACAATCATAATATGTACACTTAAATACTTAAATACATACACGGACATCATTTTAAAGCCCCTAAAAGATAGGCATTCTACGATTTAGCCGTGGAAATAAATATACACACGACTGTTCTCTTTTTTTGGTGGCTTACTCTAATCCGTTGCAAAGAAATACACCCTATGGAATATGACAATTGTTCGGTATTATCATGTGTTTTTTTTTTCAATCACACCGTGTGCGATGTCCTTTCCCATTGTTAGCCATTGTTGCTCATATCATCCCAATTCACCTTCAGCATGGCTCAGCAACACTTTTCCAGTGAACCATGTTTCCTGGGATTTCCTCATTGGTTTTTTTTTGTCCTGATGAGTCATGTGTTTGTTATGTCCTGTTATGTCCCTTTGCCCTCTGGTAAACATACAAAAAGCATCAAAAAGCTATAGATAATAGATAGTCACCATCTTTAAGTGCGGTAAATCAACGCACTCAATATGCCATTTTCGATAGCAAACTGTAAAACTACCAGAGGGTATATTCGTCCCTGGGTAATTCACCAACAGCCTGGTTGATTGGAGATAATGATTCACCAATAGCGGGATTTTGTTCGAATCCTGTTCTCAACCAGTAAAACGTAACCCCAACTGCATCAGCATGTTTAAGGAAAACAGATCGATGTATCTATATCTATATTATTATATATTGATATCTATATCTGTATCTATAATAGATATCGATATCGATATCTATATATACATATACATATATATATATATATATCTTAGTTCCTTTCTATGGGTCCTAAACAAGTTCAAGAACACTGCAAGGCACCAGGTTTGCATCCTTACATCCCCCTTGCAGGGAGCGTTCCTAGAGCTGCTGACGGACAACAGCTTGAAGAGCGAGGCATTTTTGTTGTGGCAATGTGAAGTGTTGGGCGACGATGTCACCACGTGTTTTGGGCATTCTGGCTGAGGTTAATATTGTTTGATATTGTCTCGATATGAATAACATGCTTTGATTTATGTTAAGATGTTTTTTTGATATGTTTTAGGGTGTTTTCATCTGGTTGAATGTTTGATTGGTGGGCATTCCAATAGAATGGGGTGTGTGGGCTTTCTGGGGATGTCATGAGATCTGTCACGGGGTTGTTGCCTTGTCGACCATAGCATTACACCATGATATTAACAGCGTTTTTTTCCCAACATCTTCCGACAATCCCAAATCTGGTGTATGATATTAGGGCTGTCTAAAATACTCCCAATGTTCAGAAGACTACCTTCTAAGAATCAAGCATGGCACTGGAAAATCCATCATGAATCATACAAGATATGTCCCATAAAATGATCATATTTAATGGCGATTGTCAATTGCCATGTTTGATTACCGGAGGGTATCTATGTAATATATAGATATATAATTATATATACACCTATCTACGGAGATAAAAACGGCTGGATTCCAGAAAAAAAGGTCCCGACCATGGCCATCGGGATCAGCACCTGACGCGGTGTACATGGTCGTTCCAAATTGCCGGTGGCTGGAGAATTCCCGATTTATGGATGATTCCCCTGAAAAGCCTCCATTGATAGATGATTTTCAGTTGGGAGTTTCAGTTGTCATGGTTTGATTTCCAGCTGAACGATGGCATACCTTAAGGTTGATCCCGGAGTGAGATCATTCTGGGTTGTCTTTCCAAGAGTCTTGGCCTTGTGCCTGCCCAGTTCTGAATGGTTCGATTTATTCTGACCCTATGGACCCAGCCGTACCTTCTTAGGAAGTGTTTTGGGGTATAATTTACTATAATTTTGAGGCTTAAGTACCTTCTCAGACAGTGTTTGGATCCATAGGGTGATGAATTCCTGTCCAAAGATACCCTCAGGCCCTCAGGCCTTGTTTTTCGGGGCATTCTTCCACCACCGTCCCCTTTGAGCGAAGCTCCCTTGGCCTACTGCCACGATCCAAGCTGTGGCACCTTCATCAGGCCAAGAGAGAGAGCCAATAAGCCTTCCCCAATTTTTCATAATCAAAGGAAGTTTAAATCGCAGTGTTTGTTTGCTGTTTAAAGTGCCAATTTTAGATGAAATCACCATGCTTGATGCTTAAACTATCTTAAAGTCCCCACATTCCAATTTTGGAAGCTTAGACATCATTTAAGGCTCCCCTCGCCCACTCCGGTCATCTCCGGTCCCTCACAAGTCACATTCAGGGCTTTACTCAGCTCACGCTCTCCTTGCAACAGAATCCCGAGTTGGAGATGGGCCGGGTAGCCCGGGCGATTGGCAGACGTGCCCTCCAGGCTGATTTCTTGACAGAGTTTCAGCCATCAAAGATGGGAATTTCAGCACGAAACATTGGGATTATTTATATGTAGACCTATCTATATATATGATAGTTATATATATATATGATAGTTATATATATATGATAGTTATATATATATATATATATGATAGTTATATATATAATGTACATCAATTATAAATCTATTGTGTGATATATAGACATAGATATGCTGGATTTTGACGTTTTGTCACTTGGGGGAGGTCAATTCCAACACATAGATATCCCACGTCCCGACTTCCTGCTGGTTGGTTGATGGCCATGGAGACAATTTATTTACCATGTTGATGTTGGTTCACTGGAGGATGGTGACTTACTCAGCCATGCATATATATATATATATATTTATATATATATACATATATATCAATCTTATATATATATCATCAATACGTATATATAGTGTATATATATATTACTTAATATTTTGCACTACATGTTTTCATTATAACAATATAAACAACTTATTCAACAATTCATGACACTTCAGCCAGTACTATCTACATATTTCTCCTGATAGGCCGTCATCAAACAAATATCTTCCAGGCTTCAACCCACCGTCACGGGTGGAAGAGAAGGCGACGGTGGTTGACATTTAACGAGGGGAATTGCTATGGATGAGTGTGGATGAGTGTGGATGAGTATGAATCAATATGGTTAAATATGGATTAATAAATATATATAGATAATCATCCAAAAATGATGGTCGCTTTATATGCAAAGTAGAGTCCCGAAACAATAGCTAAGTTGGTAAACTGCAATTTCTATGGTTTACAGTATATATATAATATATATATATATATTTACATATGTACAATAAATTGGTTAATGGGCTTTGTAAACCAACAAAGATGCCTCGTGGACACCGCCTTACAAGATTGAACATGGGGAAGGAACACTTTGACCGTGGGGATTGGAATTCAGTTATTGAGAGGTTAGTTGATATATAACTACAATCCTAGTGTTGGATTGAAGAACTGGGGTATCATGACTTTGTGTTTTCTTTTGCTTTCTGGTGGTATATATATACACGAATACATATATGTGGTTTCACACATACCTAGTATGATGTTCAATCCCTAAACGATAGTGGGAACCCGATTGACTGACTTACACATTTTCTATTGACATTAAACAGTCAAACATACACACCAACTGCTGGTGTATATGATGTGTCGCCCCGGATAAATGGAACAGGAATGGGTCAATCAGTTTTGTCTTCAACGGCAGGCAGTGAGTGTTTTACCTAAACATACTAAACCATTGTGTTTCAAAGCGGGCCATTCTCAAGTGAAGTTCGTGTCTCTGTGCCATATCCAAAGATGATTTAAAAACATATGGCAGTGTGTCAAAACCAATAGTACCCCTGTAGTTCACATCAAAATAGCTGGGATTTATGGATGTTCATTCCCCTAAAAATGGTATTTTCATAGGTATTGATCCATACCCATATGAAGATATCAACCTGGCAACCGGGCACCCCATGGTTTTTTTGTCCAGACAAAAAAAGTGACCCATAGTTATCGAGGGCTCCAAGCTGCAGATGTCGCAAGGTCTCTTGGGAATCAAACATGGCGATCATCCTCTATGATGCTTACAGTTATGGCCATGGCTACCAGTTATAACTGGTGATTTCTATGGGATTATACATTCTATAAATGGGGTTAGTTCAGTACTTATAACTGATAAATGGCCATAACTGTATAGTTGGCAATATCATCTATACATTTACTATCGATGGTTATGGTTATAGTTGAGAATATTATCATCTATAAATTTAGAAATACATGGTACCCTCTGGTAAACTAACATAGCTATTGAAAATTGCCATTTATAGTGGATTTTCCCATTAAAAATAGTGATTTCCGTAGCTACGTTAGTTTACCAGAGGGTATATTATCCAGCCATGGAGCTCATGAACCCAGCTGTTTGAATTTTGCTCCACTCCTGTCGGAGGCGCCCGAGATAGATCTCAGAACATTGGAGAAGGGGACATCGTATCTTCAGGCGCCGCTGCGAGCGATGACTGTGGTTGCGCAACCAGCGATGGTCAAACACACCGGAGTGCAACGGAGTGTTTTTGCAGTTATGGCCATTTATCAGTTATAAGTACAGTACTTATAACATAACCCCATTTATAGAATGTATTTCATCCCATAGAAATCACCAGTTATAACTGGTAGCCATGGCCATAACATAGCATGACAGTCGGCATGACATAGCCATATTCTGCACCAAGCCATTGATCCCAGGAGATGGGGGTACACAGCTGGATGATTTATTTCATGGAAAAAGCTTCTATAAAAGGACAGTTTAAGGGCACCATGACTTAGAAAACCTCCATATCTAGATATATAACTGATAACATCTGATAACTATAGTTAATTATAGATATAGTTATAACAAACTGTTCGATCCAACTTATGATTATAAGTATCTATTTTGTATCCAACATTATCTATACATACTGTTGTGCTGTTGTAGTTTATGCTAAAAGTGGATTTATCACGTTTAACTCCTCTAGTTTTGATGAAACATCGCTGCCCGTGCCTGTGCCTGGTGCCCAGCAGGCTGCCACCTTGTTCAAGCTGTGCAAAGATCTGGACAGCAGAGATATCATGCCTGCGATCTTCTTCAACTTCTCCAGGACCAGCCCGGGACCGAATCGAGCTGGGAGATTCTTGGGGAATCGGAGATCGAAGAACTCGAATCAAATTTGTGTTGCATTGGATACTGTACAAGTTGGGGGATGGTCATCCATTGAATCTGAATCAAAAATGGCCATTTTTGGACCAATAGTGGGATGACCCAAAAAAACGCCATGGCGCTTGACCATGGCACATCGACACGACGGGTGGGAATCATTTGAAATAAATCATTGAGGGGGTCTGAGTCGGTTTGAGTATGTTTTGATTGTACTGTTTTAATGATAGATTGAATTGCAATCAAAGTCACACATATCCAAACAAGGACTACCAAGAAGTATTACAAGGAGCTGGAGGTGATCCATTGCAAGAACGATCAACTCTTTTTTGATGGTCCTGAAACCCAAAGGATGTACCAACATGGTGACATGATGACATTTTTTAGGCGGGAAACCTTGGTCTCTTTCTACAGCTAGACCCTCAGGTGAAGCTATCAAACATTGATGAAATTCCGTGTTTTTTTTGTTTAGATAGCCTAATTTGATCCCCAGAATATTTACCGACATTTACCCCAAAAATGGCCCAGTTTTGTAGGTAAATATTCCAGCACCATGGAGCATATGGGATGTAAGTTTGATTTCATTCAAATTATCCAGCAGTTTTCTCTCACAGGCTTCAGCATCTAAGCCATCACACGTGTCCTTGGAGACCTACCTGGTTTCTGGAGGACTAGACATAACGAATGAAATTCCAAAGGGATATTGGGAATCAAATATGGTGATGGAACATCACCCATCTATAGATATTTTGATATTTTCATTAAACAAATGTTTAATCATTGTTCCAGGATTTCCATTGCATCCATTGCAAGGTTTGATTGCAAGTAGGGTACTAGTTACTCGTTAGCAGTATTTCGCGGGAGCCTCAAACATTGGATGATGAAAATCCCTAGAAACTGACTGTCCAGTAGGGAATGTTATAACGCACTAAAGATCTAAAGGAAGCCCCCCAAACCGGCCAATTTTGATGCTTGACCAATGCTTGATAACCCTTTGGATCCCAACACTTCCTTGAAGGGTACTTAAGAAAGGTCCTAAACTATTCCCCAAACACTTCTTTTCAGAAATAGTACCTATGCAAAACAGCGGGATTCATAGTGTACCTCTCAGGAAAGAAATCGAGCGAATGCTGAAGAAGTTGGTGGATGAGTTGGAAAAGCGACAGTACGACAAGTGCCCTCCGAGAGCCCTGGTGGTCTGAAAAAACCTGGCCTGGTGACTGGCCGCAGCTGTGACCGGCCAACCGGCCATCAAGCACCTGAAATGGCCACCGGATCCACCAGTCATGACTGGGCGTATATTATATTTTTCTGCGAAATTTATGTGGGGATGACATATTCTAAATTAATCTATTTTTTTGTGGGGATTTTCCACATGAAATGAGCTTTGGATAAAGAGGATCCTGCCAGTTGGGTGTTGCAGTGATTCGAAATCCGTGGCACCAATATATGGTGATATTCAGTGATATATGTATATATGGTTAATATAATGGTGATAAATATTAGTGAATATATGTACAATGTTTGATAAGGGTTTATATATATATATATAGTAATATATATATATATGAAGATGTGAAATCTTCAGTGAGTACCTAAACTTGATAGGCATTCCAGCTACAGTTGTTATCGGATTTTAATCCTCGATTTGGGGAAACGGATCCAGCATGATCCAGTGGTAGGCAGGTACCTTTGCAGCTTCGGGATGCCTTTGTGCACTGTGATTCTGCCTCAAATCTGGCCTCAATATTTCCTAAAATGGAGGTACCTCCAAATCATCCATTTTTTTTTCGAATGTTCCATATATATATATATATATTTATTTTCCATTATAAACCATCCAGATGTTTGGGTAGCACGATTTTAGGAAACCCCCATGTTAGTTCTAGAACTTTACTTTTAAATGTGGCTGACTTTGTTATACTTTGTTGACTGATGATTTGCATCACAGCCACTGATTGGAATAGCCATATCTGGTTGGTGGTTTGGAGCATTTTATATAAATGTTCATATATTTGGAACAATAATCCCATTTGACTTTCATATTTTTCAGAGAGGTTGGCACCATCAACCAGTATATATATAAATATATATATATATATGCAGTTGCTTTTCCCAGTGATGATTTGCATCACAGCCACTACAGTTATGGCCATTTATCAGTTATAAGTACTAACAAAACCCCATTTATAGAATGTATAATCCCATAGAAATCACCAGTTATAACTGGTAGCCATGGCCATAACTGTAGGTAAAATACCCATATATTCTGTCCCGGAAGTGATTTTTTTCCTTCTTGGTGAATGCCGTGACGACTTCGTCAGAACTTTCGGCTACAAAAATCCATGGTTCTCGGCAGGATTCCGTGGCTGTTTCGAATGTGTGGTCCGAAAAAGGTACCCGGCCTGGTCAACATACCAAAAAACTATGGAAAATCACCATGTTTCATGGGAAAACTCACTATTTCGACTGGGCCATTTTCAATAGCTATGTTAGTTTACTATGTTTTATGACTACAAAGGCTGTTTGACCTATGGACATCAAGAGTATAATGGGCTGATGGCTAATACTGACAAACATAACTGGAGGCCCCACAAAGTTTTCAACAACACCAAAACGGAATGAATGAACATGAACATGATACATTTTTTCTGTAAAATCTGTCTATGTATATATAATATATTATATATTGTATATATATATATATGTTAATAGTATATCATATTATATATAGTATATTATATTATATATAAATAATATTATATATATATATATTTCTATATACATTATATATATTATATTATATTATATATTATATATATATATATTATATTATATATATATATATATATATATTATATAATATATATATATATATATATATATATATATTATATTATATATATTTATATTTCTATATACATTATATATATTATATTATATTATATTATATTATATTATATATATTATATATATTATATTATATATATTATATTATATATATATATATATACATTATATTATATATATATTATACTATATTATATATGATACATATATTATATATATATTGTATTATATATATATTATATTATATATTATACGAATCAAGTTATAGATACAATATGATACAATCAAAAAGCATCACTCCAAATCCTACCAAAAAATATCTCAGAAATAGCACGCACCATGTCCTGCCGCCTCGTTGCCAGTTGCAGAATCCCCAGGTACTTTGGAGACGAAGATGCCAAGTACCGCACCAAGAAGCTGAACGAACGGCACCTTGTCACCGGAGTTTGGATCACCAAAACCAGGGCTTTCGACATGTTTCTGAAGGGTATTTTCCACAGTTGTGGCCATTTATCAGTTATAAGTACTTATAACCCCATTTATAGAATGTATAATCCCATTTACAACCAGTTATAACTGGTAAATGGCCATAACTGCATGGGTTTCCCAAAAGTGGCATCCAATCTTCCAGCCTTGCAGCACCATGCTTTTGCCACAGGGTGCCGCGCGCGCCAGTGATGTATGGAGTTGGACCAAACCCCAACGAAGACGCTAGACGCAAACGATAACGGTAGATATTATAGTGATTGCATGTTATTGCCATAGATCAATACCAAAAAAACACACATATCTTTAGGGGGATGGGGTCATCCATCGCTAAATTTTAGGGGTATATGGGGGTACAACTGACCGACGGCGGTGCCCCAAGGAGAAGAGCGGAGTATGAACAAAAAAAGAAGGCTTTCGAGGAGGTCATGGCACCGCGAAGTTGTGATCTCGGTGAGTTTTCTTTCTCCCACGGAGAAAGTTTAATATATATATATATAATAATAATAGTAATAATAATAACAATAATAATAATGATAATAATAATAACAATAATAATAATAACAATAATAATAATATATATCATATTGTATATATTAATATATACATAATATATATATATATATATATACACATATATATATATATATACATCTGGTGATCCTAACTTATGACTCATGTATTATCGGAGAAATTATGAATGTGAAAAAAAATAATAATAAACCACCCATTGCTTCGAATGGTAACGATACCACCTATAAAAATGCTAAAATTGGGGATGGGTTCTGACATTGTTTTACCAACATTAATATTTATCTGGTGATCGTAATTCTGGAGCTTCGGCCATGGTTCGAAATGGATGGGAATCTCGACTTGGAGTATCTGGTCTCTGGCACTCACATGGCAGAATCCAGCTGTTTTTCCTGACCTGCATTGAGTTTGGGAAGTTCCCTGTGACGGCATTTCCTGCCATGTTAAACTACTAGGGGTAGAAACCATACTTAGTTCACCCAGCCACAAATCGGGGATTTCCAAAGCAGATTTTGTTTGAGATGTGTGGGATGATATGATCCTCGAAGTATCCATGGAGGTTGATGTTTGATTACCACTGGGTAACCATGTTGCGCCCATGCTGCTGGGATTTTTTATGCTACATGATTGGGTAATTGGGGTGTTGTCAGCACAAATACCAGCCACAAGGGACATGGAATACATGAAAAAGAGGGAAACCATGGCTTTTCGATGGAATGGCAACAATGGACTGGGGTAATTCGAAGTTATTATTGGAACAATGGAACCTCTGGAATGATACCCATGGACAAACTCACGCTTTGGTCGTCGCGTTCGGCTGAAATTGAGTGCTTTGAGCCGGAAGGGACATTTTTTGACTGGTTGGTGGTTTGGAACAGTTGGAAACCTACAAAAAACGATGGAACACCACCATGTTTAATGGGAAAATCCACTATAAATGGTGATTTTTCCATATAATGGGAAGAATAATCCCAACTGACGAGCATATTTTTCAAGGGGTTTGAAACCACCAGCCAGATGACTTCGACCACAGATTGTAAAGCAGAAAAGTAATTATTGTTCAATCCTTCAATTCGAACCTTTCTTGGACATACGCAGTTTCACGGAATACTGTAAGGTGCTAAATGGACAATAATTGCGGGATATCTTAACTTCTGGGGTCAGTTTCAATGAACTACTTCAAGAGCAGCACAACTGCATCCGCAAGTCCGTTCTCACCAATTTTTTCCTAGTTCTCTGGATCATTTGCGGTTTTGGCCAGCTATACATCTCAAGATTGGTCACTTTGGAATTGGTCAACGTGAAGTACCGTACCCTTCAAGTTTAGCGAAGTGAGGAATTGTCTGGGTCCCAAACCATACCCAATGACTTGACTCATAGCCCATATGGATCAATACACATTTAAAGTGCCGCCTCATGGTGGTTTTTCAGGCGCAGAAGATGAAAGCCAGTGCGAAGCAAGAATCGAAAGCGGCCCGCGCGTCCGGAGAGAACGAAGGCTCTGGTTATGTCATTGGTTCAACTTTGGGGGTGCATCCCACTTAGTAAATGGGTTTTGCAGACCCCCAGTATGGAAATGTATGGAATATCCCCACTTGCACATGGGATTCTATGGGTTATATAAGTTGCATATATATATATATATGTATATATATACACATGAATTATAAGCCTCTTATCAAGTCGGATGCGCATACAAGTAGAAATTGGATTTGAAGGATCAACTAACGATTTTCCATGGCATTTATTAGGATGTTCCATGGGATAAAATGGGATATATCATGGTATACCCTCTGGTTATTTGTTACATAGCTATGGTATAGGTGGTATATTTATACATGACTCATGACTTACCTATTAAACATGGTGATTGTCCATAGTAAACTGTTATATAACCAGAGGTGGTATTGAATATCGATATCTTTCAGGTGGACCGTTTATGATAGCTAAGTTGGTTTATACAGTAGCTAAGTGAACTTAGGCTACCTTCTGGCAAACTAACGTAGCTATGGTATAGTATTGTATAATATAGATGGCCCATTTCATTCGTTGATTTACCTATGAAAAGGTAGTGATTTTCCATATGGCAGTGTGTCAAAACCTTGTACCCCTGGTGAACATCAAAATAGTTGGTAAATGGATGTTCATCCCACTAAAAATGTATCTATAGGTATTGACCCATACCCATATAGCATACTGTTAGTGGGATTCATTCACCAACTTTTAGCTAGGGGGCACTACCTCGAAGCATTTCAATGCAAATTGTATCCAGTCGCGCTGTGAAAATTTGTGGGCGCCAAAGGTTTGATGTTTGCTAAAGAATGTATCTTGGTGAAGTACAATTTATGCTCCGGTTTTCATGTTTTGTGGTTAAATTCAGTTAAATCATGTGAAATCCCTATTCACTACTAATTTAACCATATTGTCATATTGGGTTTAAGCTAAGTTAAGCACTACTAATTGGAAATCCCACATATTTCTATTGGGTTTACCATATTTCCGGGTATCTATGCTGCTCAGAAATGGTGTGTGGAGAATGGTAAATCCAAGAATCTAGTCTCAGATCCTAGCAAACTATCCCATGGTATCCTCAAATTCTGATTAGTATAGGGTTCCATACAAGAATAAGGTGAATATGGCAAAGCCATCTAAACTCAATAATGAATTTGAAACAATCCCCAGTTTTGAAAACTGGAAAATTATGGAATTGCTTGTATCCAGTGATTTGGAGAGAGCAACTTGGAGATAGAGCTATCTATGTAATTCTATGTATATATACATATATATATTATACACTATATATATGCCTTATTTTGTGACTGGGGATCCAGTTGGAGCTACGAATTGAGCTCCCCAGGTATACATGATTTGTTTGTGTTTTCATGGTCCAGATTGGCTGATATTATATATCTGGGGAAATTATAACGACCTCACTGCGACCTCACTGGAATCATGGTTAATAATCGGAATCATCCCAACATGGCCTTATTTCAGGTTAGTGAATTATTGTAATTTGCCCAAATATTTATATATATATACATTCATTAAGAGTAATTATGCATTAAATATGTATCAGACATATGCGCTAGGCCACATTGAAAATGGCTTCTAAATCCCATGAATATAGGTATCGGAACTATGTTCACCAACTTACCAATGGATTGGTTTATTGGTTTAAGGGAAAAAATGAAACCGGAAAGCCTCATATCGGAAAATCGAGGGTTTCCGGTTTTCAGATCTTCCCTTAAACTTTACAAACCAATCCATTGAACTTAACTATCCTTTGGAGGCCCCACTTTGTATATATTTTTCCACCACTGAATTCAGATCTGGAGGCCGTGGTGGAAACAAGTCCGAAGCGGCCGACACCTCTGCAGTGGCATCCCCAGTGTTAAAGCGGCCGAGCTTTATCGAAGCGGAAGATCTTGCTGTTTGAAAATCGCTGGATTCTGCAGTTGACCCATAACAATTGGTATTTACCAGTATTTACCATTATTTACCTATTTTCACAGCATAAGTTCAAGAGTTTTATATAGCTTTCCAAGTTTTTGAGGGTCAACTTGAGGGTCTGTGTGAGAGTGTGACTTTCTTGACCAAGTCTTCCGAAAAATTATCGAGTATGGCGAGTATGGCAGATGTTTTGAAATATATGCCTCCAAGTATGTGTTTGAAATGGTATTCTTAAAATCCCACGGTTGTTTTTTCCTGTTAAATTGGCAATAGAAAACGGAGTCGCTTTCATTTTTGGGACAACACCACATTAAGATTCCAAAAAATTGCATGTTGAGATATGAGGTCAAGACCTATCTTTTTGTGTTTCTTCTGAATGGAAACAGTTTCGAATTGGGATGGTATTCACCGAAAACTCAACAATCTAGTTTGTTATTGAACTGTGTAACTCTGCCATGGCGACTTACTTCACCCCAAATATGGCAATTTCACATAGCACACGGAATACGACCGTGATCGAATATCCCAAAGGCACGGATATTTTTTGACATCCGTGAATACCAACTATTTTGATGTAAACAGGGCAACAAATTGCTTGAAATTGTGTACCCTCTGGTAATTTAACATAGCTATTGAACATGGCCATTAGTAGTGGATTTTCCCATTAAAAATGGTGATTTCCCATTGCTATGTTAAATTACCAGAGGGTAAAAACAAATAGACTTGGGCAAAATGATGCAATCTACAAGGTGGTGTTGTTGTGATGTTTGTTCACCTTAGACCCTGAAAGCCTGACCAATCTTTAGTGGTTTCATATGGTTTCATTAGTGGGAACCAACCCCGATGACGTCATCGAGGGTCGTCATGGTAATTTACTGGAGGATAATATGACATATTACATCTACCATAAACCAGGGCGGCCCAGCTAGTTGCACCAGCAAACAGCTATCTGAATCCCGCTCAATCCCCATGAAGCAGCCATGAAATCCCCATGGTTTCGTCATGTAGGACTTGATGATGGTGGAGCCAGTCGAGCCCATGGACCGCCGCGTTGATGGTTTATTGCATGGCTTTCAGTTGAGAAAAGATAGGAACATCGGATAGAACTTGGGGCATCATCCCCTTAAATGTCCTTCAATGGCATGATTTCAGATAATGTTTGCGGGGCAAAGAGAAGATCAGCAGCATTATTTCAGATTGGTGAATTATGATTGATGATAATTGCTTCAGGATCTGAGGTCGTTTAAAAAGAAAACGGTACCCTAAAGTTTGATCGTTTTGATCCTTGTGCTTTTTTCCCATGAGAATTGCCTGAACTGAGGGTATACCATCTTTTCAAACACATGTTGCATACACATGTTGCATACATATAATAACATATACATAATACATATCATACCCATTTCATATATATATATAACAACATATTTGCAACATATGTCCACAGATGAATACTTTGTGTAGATCTTTAAATTCATCACTATACTGTAGGCCGGTTGAAGTCCCAAACTGTGGCAACCTCTTCAGGTAGTTGGAATAGCCTTGAACATCAAACGTGGCCGGAAGATCCCCCTGGCCTAGACATGGTTTCTAGTTGTCAAAATCATCTATAGCTGGTAGATTATATTATTTATACATGGCTTTTGGAACTATAGAAACTTAAATCCTAAGTTTAGGAAATGACATGGATCATACTGTGGATGGTTGCGAAATGCACCAGCTTGGATGGTTGAAAGCCTTTTTTTCCAGCATATCAACTGGTGCAGGATTTTTTTCTTAACCACCCCCTGGAGGGGTATCAAAGGTTATTCATGACAGCTGATTGGATACGGGAGCAGATATGCAACCAACAAAGACTAGGTGATGTGTCTCCAAGATCATTGCAAAAGTGGAAGCGACCAAGAAAAAATGTGTGAACTGTGGAATATCACCAACAGTTCGGACATAATGAGAGATATCTATCGAAAAAGTATGATGACCTTCCAGGAAATCACAGCGAATCATGCAGATATCTGGAAGTTTCCGGCGTTTCCGGCCCACGTTTTCATCCTACAGACAAATTCTGGCAGGATTCAGGAAACGCACAAATCCATGGTGAAGTACCTAGACCCTCAGTTGACCAAAAAGATAGTCTAAACAAGTAGTAAACAGTACGCAACATACTCATGATACTTTAACATAGCTATGGACAATTGCCACGTTTAGATTACCCTCTGGTAATTTAACATAGCTATTGAAAATGGACCATTTATAGTTGATATATATATTAAAGATGGTGAATTTCTATATCTATGTACATAAACGTTTACCAGAGGGTATTTATTTGTTGAATTGGTGATGTACCATCTTTTATGTGTCAAATGAGGGAGGCAGACCAACATCTGTGCTGGAATCATTGCGGAAATCAACGGATGTTGAATCCCTGAAATCCTGGAGCGTCGCTGAAGAAGCTCCAACCATGCCCATGTCCAGCGACCAAAAATCGTTTCCATGTGAACAATCCAGGAGATCATTGGAGTTTACGGGAACATCTTAACCAGAAACCATCGATTTTCCCATGAAATCGGGGTGTTTTCCATTGAAGATTGCCAGGATATTGCGGATGAGATTGACGACGAGGCGACCCAGCTTTTGTGATCAAAAAACACAAACCGAGGATGGCCAAAAATCGCTGGCGAACGTTGGTGCAAATGAGTTCAATAACTAGGGCCACTAGGGTTGATTAGGGGATTATACATCATTTTAAAACTGGGTGGGCAGCATCCACAGGTCAAAAAGCTCAAAAATAAACATGCCATATTTCGGGGGATGATCGAACCGCATGGTACCAGGATCGCCCTGGTTCCTTCAGTGGCTTACTTCACCCCATTTATAGCATTTTGTATAAGTAGGGTTAGTCAGTTCATTCATGAACCGGAGTCAGATTTTATATATGGTCAAAGTTTGACCGTCAAACTATATATATATATATACCCTCTGGTAAATTAATATATAGACCCTGAGAATAAGCCATGTTTATAGAAACCAATCTTCCAACCTCTATCTGCCAGGGTCATCATCTTAATTTACCAGATGGTAAATGATTCACACAGGAGTGAAATTTTCCAGTTGACTGGGATGAAGAAAGTCCTTTCCGTGCCAGTTCACCTTCCACTCTGCCAAAGCGCTGGGTGTAGGGCAAGAGGACGGCGAAGGGCCACCAGCAGGGGTGATATGGTGGATGTTTGTTTGTAAAGCCTCATGAACTAGTAGAGATACCATCCGGTAATCAAACAGAGCAATGGAAAGTCCCCAATTTATAATACCCTCTGGTAAACTAACATAGCTATGGAAAATCACAATTTTTGATGGGTAAATCCACTATAAATGGCCATTCTCAATAGCTATGTTAAATTACCAGAGGGTAATTTATAGATGATTTTCCCAGCTACAAACCTTCCATTCATAGGGGGATTTCCCCAGCTAGCCATGTTTGATTAGCAGAGAGTATCTACATTGAACCACGGTCAAGCGACTTGGAAGCCAACTTTGCTATCGTAAACGGGGTTTCCACCTCGTACGGAACTGAATTGATGAGATTCCACAAACGGATATGCTTTGCAGATATCTGTTTGTCCACAAATTGGACAAGTTTCGCCAGTATAAAACCATCATAAACCACAGGTTTTTTTGTCAGAAGCCGGTGCTGAGAGAAAACCAAATGGGCAATCTCTACAGACATTTAATCCCTTCAACCTTGGCCCTGGGGGTGCATCCTGATCTTAATTCTGCAATATAGTTATGAGTTGGGTTATATGGGGGCTTCCTAAAATATGGCTACCCCGAAATCATCCAGCTGTTATTTCAGGATTTTCCATTCTACACCATTGAGCTATTGGGGATCCCCCACTTTAAGAACCCCCCAGGGATGCACAGGTGGGTAGCACCATGCAACATGGCGGTTCCGTTGTTTTGCCATGGACAGTGAGCAATTCTGCTTCCTCCACGTGGCTGTGGATCAAGATTTCACCAACTAATCTAGAAACCTCCGGACTGGTTGAGATGGCATTGGGTTTACTTAACGTTAGATTAGTCTGATTCCAAGAACCTCCCAACTAATCTAACTTTTAGATACTTTTGGTAAACCCAATGGCACCCCAACCTCAAGCTCTTGGTTACTGGGATGATGGCAATGGCAGCTGCCCATCACATCAACGTGTGAACGGTCCAGAGAAATGTTCTGATGATGTATGGGGCTTATGAGCGAGGATTGCCAATTCCCAAACAATATCATCCAATGATATATTATGTATGTATAATATATATCATGTAAATAAAATAATCATCAAACTGTACCAATGAATGATCAATTCCCTCACATCCCCTTAGAATAGTCCTTCCGTGTTCCCCACTCACCCGCAACTCGCACATTGCATGTTTTCCACAGCAGGATATCGAATACGAGATCAGCAAAGCTGCCAAGGGATGTGAAAAGTGGATGCTTGTGGGCCTAAGGATCAGATGGGGTGGGATAGCTCGATCGTGCTACCCCCGTATGATGAGGTGATGAAAGATTCATTGGACATGTGTGCACATCCCAATATATAATACTATTATACAGTAGATTACAGTAGTATATTATATAGTAATATATAGTATAACTATATTATACTACATTATTACATAATATCAATATCTTCAGAAATAGTCCATTCCATTCACTGCGTTCCTTCTGCTTGGGTAAAAAAAAACGCTAGTCTGACACGTTTCGATGGAGCCACGTAACTCGCCGTGTTGAGCTACAGCGGTCAAGTCGTCGAGCGACCTTTTTGATCAACTCCCATCAATTCTTACCCGGCCTGGTAAACTAACAGATTGCTATAGAAAATGGCCATTTATAAATAGTGGATTTCCCCATTAAAAATGGTGATTTTCCATGGTTATGTTAGTTTACCGGAGGGTATATAGTTCGTTGATTTACCTATGAAAAAAACGTGATGAATTCCAGTTCGCGAACTGTAAACGTTTACCAGGCCGGGTAACCATCGTGTTTCGAGACGGTCACCTTTTTGGGGGGGGAATCTTCAGCGATTTGGAGCGATTGGGGTAATTCCCTATTTTGCATGAGCCAGTTGGAGTTTCCAAACCATATCCTAGAGTAATGTGCATGCAGGGCCAAGATTGGCCGATAGCGCTTGTTTTCTTGGGCAAAAAAAGGATTTCGAGTGAAAATCCCAGCAAAACCAAGTATGGTTGGCTTTCTGAGTCAAACAACAGCAAACATCAGAAGACTTTTCAATCAACATCAACCATGAAACCATGAAACATATAGACGATCTGATTCCTGAAACACTAGGCATCACTAGGCTTTCGATGTCTACAAAGCCTGACGTTTGATTAGCTTCCCATCGTCCAGGAGGGGTATTGGAATGCACCACGAAGGTCTGAAGTCCCCTGGCTTCGACAAAAAAGGGGCGACGTGACGTCGATGTGTTTCTTTTTTGGGGCGCAGTTTCACTAATTTTGCTATAACCGGCTTGTTGTAAGGGCTATATCATTATATCATATTATATCATCCTCCTCTGTACTACCAGTTTTTTTTCCTGGGGGTTCAGTACGCTTTTTAAAAAACACTATTTTCCAAAAATCTAGCAGACAGTGGGTGAGGGTCCCGGGGCATGATATGGGGCCAGGAAT
>Ga0126342_10002696_pt1 | contig 28189 bp, 28 predicted proteins | sample Cyp1metagenome_FD_92528 | JGI IMG/M metagenome (GOLD analysis project Ga0126342, IMG submission 92528) | Coral microbial communities from Lord Howe Island, Old Settlement Bay, Australia - Cyphastrea 1 metagenome | ecosystem: Host-associated > Invertebrates > Cnidaria > Coral ... | reverse complement strand
ACATACATAACATACATACATAACATACATACATAACATACATACATAACATACATACATAACATACATACATAACATACATACATACATACATACATACATACATACATACATACATACATATATATATATATGTGATTATATATGTATGCGTGTGTGTCACGTGATGAAGAGCCAAATCCACGAGTAAGTCGGGAACAGCTCATCAATCCTAAGCCCTGGACATTGGGAGGTACTCCAGCATCCAATTGAACCTCCCGGGAAGGCCTGGTTTTCTGGGCGAAAAATGTCGGGTTTCAAAACTGGGAGCGCAAAGATCCACGGACTGCTCTGAATCTCTTGGAGAGTCCAACTGAGAAAGTTTCCCAGGCATACCATAATTGGTAAGGCTGTCAGTTCATGGTTTGTTCTTCAGCCACAGGGAAATTATTTATATATATATAATAACTATATAATATATACACATTCTGATTTGTTCCCAGTTGTTGATCATGGTCCGCGGTGGCTCTCCACAAAAACTCTCCTAAACTTCAGCGGTTAAAACTCATCCACTCTTTGGCGCGTTCACGCAGCTCTTGCTGCCTCCAGAAACACATAGAGCTTGAAGGAATCAAAGGATGTCTTGGGTCCAAGTGTCATTTTTGAAGCATCCCAAGTTCACCACTATTACTCACTATCAATCACATTCAATCACTATATTGATCACTATTAAGCAATATTAGTTACTATTATATAACCGCAATTTGTCACGGATCTGGAGGTGCCTTAGCTGGGGCCAACTCATCTGCTGCGGCTGCCAGGCCGTTGTGCCGGATCTCCTTGGAGCACCGGGTGCCGTTGGGCACCGAATTTCAATATATTTCAGCAACCTGTTCCCTACCCTTCAGATCCCTTCAGATCCCTTCAGCAGTGCTGAGTGCTGACACGTGTCCTGCAAAGGTCACACTTAGCCCAAGCTGATCCAGAGTCACTTGGGAAGATGTCAGGCTGGCATTGACGGCAGCCTGTCAGCAACTCGCTCGTTTTGAAGGGACACCAGCTTTGCTCACACCGCCCGTGAATCCAAGCATCGAGTGGTACAGGTTCAATGTGCAGAAGTGGTGACTTGATTCAACCCTTTCTCGACGTCCATGCTCTCACACCCCTAATGCTCTATAGTGGAAATATTGGAAATAGTATGTATGAAATAGTGGCATCGGGAACTGATCTTTGAATTCCACAAATGGCAATTTCTTGGGATTGTGATTGCTTTGGGAACATCATAATATCATTGCAATACGCACAGTTTCCATCGCAACCTGCAGAAACTGGTTGCCTGGAAGTTTTGAAGCGGGATGGAGTATAAAGAGGATGTAATTTGACCCACATTCATGTTCTCCAAGTCTATCAGGTAGATCGATGCCCCTGCAAGTCCGGGGAGAGAAGTGTCCTTTGCAGCCAGCTCAAAAGATATCAGTCCCAGCCGGCAGTGGACGAAGAACAATTCTTCTCTCTCCCATCCGATTGATATCTTAATCTTCCAGTGATGCAATTCTAGACACAGCGCAAAGGTTCTTTCTCTACAAGGCCTACCCTTCTGCAGGGACCAATACAAAGATGAATGCCTGCAAATAATGATCGCAAGCAAGGCCAATAAATGCTCAAGCCATTCAATGTGAATTCTGCCACCTGTTCTCAATGATCTTTCCGACACCTACTTTCCTCAATCCGTTCTTGGTGCGGAATACATGACAATTATTAAGGGATTGGAACTTCCTTAAGAAATTTAGTTTAGGGAATGTTCTTTGGATTTCTGGTTGTGCCTATTGTCCATGCTATTTGCAGCATTTGGGGCCTGGAACCTTCCATTTTTGCAAGTCATTTGCAATATTTCGGAGCTGGAACCGTCCATTTTCCATGCTACTTGCAGCATTTATGAGCTGGAACCTTCCACTTTGCTTGCCAGTTGCAACATTTTGGAGCTGGAATCTTCCATTTGGCATGCTATTTGCCAGTTGTTGTTGGTTTTTGGTTGTTGTCTGTTGTGGGTTCTTGTTTGTTTTGTGAGTGTTCACCCCGGATGAATAACCCCGCAATTGATTAGTATGGAGGGTTCCTAAAATTGTCATGTTTCCCTTGTATAAATGGTACCCCTCCAATTAGTAAACTAGGGGCCCAGGGGGTTATTGATCCTGGGTTGGCATTATTCTTGTTGCAGTTGTAGTTGCTGTAGTTTTTGTAGTTGTAGTTCAAGTTGTTGTTGTAATAATAGGTTTTTTTTGTTGTTGTTAATTACTGGTGCTGTTGTGGTTGTTGTTGGTGGTGGTGTAGCTGGAGAAACACACCAACGGCAACTGTTGAGATTGTTTTTTTTTGGTGTAGGCCGGTAGGCCGTGTTTGTGATTTCCTTACGCTTGTGGCTTTGGTTGCGCTGAACACCAACAAAGCCATGAAGCCAAGAAACCCGTAAAGTTTTTGCAAAGCCAAGAAAGAAAACGGGCAAAACTATAAAGGCCAAAAAGACATAATTGACATATAGAAACAAACAATAAAGTTTGCGTGGTATGGTCAAATAATATGTTCAGCATTCTGCAACGTCAACCTGCATTGTGGAGATAGAACCTCTCATTCTGCATGGCATCTGCAACATTTGGAAGAGAAACCCTTTCATATTGCATGGTATTTGCAGGATTTTGCACATGATATTTGCAGCATTTATGAACTTCAACCTTCGATTTGCATGACGACCTTCCGTTTTTGATAGTTTCTGAAGCATTGTGAAACCCGAGTTTGTTAACCGCTCATTTACATCTCATTGTCTTTACACCAACAAAGGGGCATGGGGAGGGGGAGGGCGCAACGCCTCACCCCAAAGAAAAAACCGAGACAACTTCTAGTTGTGTTGCTCCTTTCCTTTGTATTTGTTCTTGGTTCTCTTGTTGTTCTTCTTGTTTCTCTTGTTGCTATTTTGTATTTTCTGCTCTTGTTGTTTGTGCTGTTGATGCTGTCCTGAATGTAGTTGTAGCTTCACTTGCAATCAAGAAGAACAACAAAAAAACAAGTAGAAAAACTACATCAGGCAATGCAGAAAAACACAAAAAGTACAAAGCAGAGATCGCAAAAACAGAGCAGCAAAAAAGCAGAGAAGCAAAAAAAAACTGAGAAGCAAAAAACAGAAAAGCAGAGAAGCAAAAAAGCATAGAAGCAAAAAAAACGAAAAGCAGTGGAGAAAAAAACAGAAAAGCAGAAACAAAAAAGGAGAGAAGCGTAGAATCAGAAAAGCAAAGAAGCAAAAAAGCAGAAAGGCAGGGAAGCAAAAAAAGCAAAAAGCAGAGAAGCAAAAAAAAAAAAACAGAAAAGCAGAAAGCAGCACAGTAGGGAGGAGGGAGGAGTCAAAAAAAAACTAAACTAAAAATAAAAATGTCCCAAATAAATAGCTCCCCATTATTAAACTGTATTGGACATTCTTAAGGAATGGTTGTCAATGCGCACTTCTGGGGGGCCACCGACTCTGCAAAAACCGAACCTGGTCACCAACAGGGCCACACTGTCCAAAGGAAGAAATCACTTCAAGAAACAAATGCAACAAGTCTTTGCCCGAGGATCGACCACCACGGTGTTTGGATCAAGTGCAGTGGAATGTCCTGCGTATTGCCCGATGGATGTCTGAAAGGCTAGCTGGGCGGCTTCCAGATTCGCACCCCTGAGCTCGGAGGAATACGTTGAGAACGCAGCAGCAAAGTCGAACACTGTACTGTCGGATGCAATCAAAGAATGCTTATATTCATCACTGAAATTCACTTGAAATCGGAAGAAATAAGTAAAGTACATTAAAGATATTAAAGATTGTGAAAATGCTCTTGCAATCCAGGATTTCCAAGACCGAGCTTCAAGGCTTGAGGTGAGGCAACATCATAGAGGATAGTAAATTCAATGACCTGTGTATTGAACCCTGGACAGAAATGCTGCTGGTTCACAGTCAAGCAGTCGTTGAGCTCATCGCAATTCTTGCCAAAAGGCTTCGGACAGCTTGTCTCATCAGAAGTATCCTTTGTACATCTACAAGTCAGTGGGCAGAAGTACTCGACCGTTTTGAACTCCCAATCAAACTTGTTGCTCCATTTGAAGCAACCCCCCAGTGACATGTTCTGCGCGCTCAAGTTGGCCAAAAAGCCACAGCCATTGTCTTCCATGGATTGTGCCAAGATCAAAGCCTCTTCCTTGTCACCCAAAGCATCTGAAGGCTCCATGCCATATGCGCGAATGGCCTTAATCCACTCTTTCCATGGAGCAAAGTCTTTCAGGGTCTCCACACTCTTCTCTAGACAGAGCCCACCTCAAGCAGACGTCACTTGGAGGAGGCAAAGACATCCGAAAGATTTTGTAAAAAACAAGTCGAGTTTCAGTATCTTCTAGGAGCTCAAAACCACGCAGTTTGTAGGAACCATAGTTTGTGTACATGACACATTATTGGTTCGTGTGTGTGTGTTTACGATGTTTGCCGGTGCGTTGGAATCCAGTATGTCGGCAAGAATTGGAAACTGCAAAAAAATAGTTTCAATGTTGCCGCGGGAGGAACTGCTTTGATATTCTGCAAATGTATCCACATGCCTGCACTCTCCATCGAGATATGGACAGCCTTGTACATTGATGAATTCTCCACCCGGGTTGTTGCAACCGCACGTTTCCGAACACAACATCCGTGCAGACCACCCTTTGCCTCAGGCACCAGAGCGGAATCGGTTTCCACCACCCTTTGCAGGTATGACGTTGAGTTGCTGGTCATAGTGAGTGAGTGCCACATTGGACATACAAGCGGCCAAGCTTCAAATGTTCAACTTCCTCTTCTACAAGAATGATGTGCAAATGATTTCGCTGCCATATCAAATTTCACCACTTGAAAATGATTGGCTCATTCACTGAACAAATCATGGTGTGCTGCAAAGCCTGCTAACTTAGCAATCATCTAACATTAAAGTAAGAGGGTGTGTGTGTGTCTGGGCGTGTACGAATGTGTGTTGATTGCTTTCTTTTTCACAGGCGGTGTAAACGGCTTACGGGCCTTATTGGACCTGTTTTACTTGGCAGGATATCATGCTATTGGATCAACCACGTTGCCACCGTCCACGGAAAACTCGGGCATCTTGGTGAGTGAGCCACAGTACTGCACCACATCTGCACACGACTGAATGCTCTCATTGCCCAGCAAGTATCCTTGGGAAGGCGGAACAGGTAATGTCAGGCATCCATAGTTGTTGTATGTTGTTGTACTGTTCATACCGTATATGAAAGTCATAAAAGTGTGTATTCCCTTCAAGGAATCCCAAAGAAGATGAATGCACTGAAAAGAGTATGATCCAACATTTCTACACAGGGTTTCTTCGAAGATCCTTGTACGCAAGGTGTCTTGCGGGATAAATTTCACGATGCGCTTGCAATTCCCCGTTGGGTTGGAGGTACCTCCTAGATGTCCATCGGGCATCACTCAAAGATCCCCTTACAATACTGCAAGTTTCTGCGACGCAACATCTTCTTATGATCTCTGCAAGATCTCGTAAACTTTCAAGTTTGCGCCTGACTCTTTGAGGCCAAGACGTTCGAAGGAACACAAACCACACTCTGCAGCAACAACCGTGGTGGCAGCTGAACAGAAACATGGCACCAACGGGGTCAAAGGTCACGCATCAGCAATCAACAACTGGTTTGTAGCGGGAAGGTTTGAGGCAAAGCAATCAAAAGTTTTACAACAATCGAAACAAAGGATAGATGATGATATTGTAGCCTCATGAATTATATGGAAATTTTGCTGCCCAACATCCCAGTATATAGAAGCGCTCTAAAGGTTGTCCAGTCTGAGAACTCAAAAACATGAATTACATTTCGATGTAGATTTCTATTCTGACCAACGCTTGCATGGCCAGCTGCACTACATGGTGAAGTCTCTCAGGCGAGAACCAAACCAGAAGAATTTCCGGAAAAAATGCCAAAAACTAAAACGAAAAGCAACGAGGAAAAAAATGTCACGCGTGCTGTAAATTACTGTACGAAGCGTCGTCTATCGAATCAAATTCGCCTATTTGCAACAATATGATTTGTGGGTTCATGTGTTTCAACAAGTGATTGGATCTCTTAGTCGCTAACCACGATGCAGCCTTTATAGTGCCTTTACTGTTCTTTGCGGGCAATCGGCGAATCTTTGTTCGACGCGGCACGAATGAATAGTGAACAACAACCTTGAAACCACGGGTCCACGCCCAGCTGTTTCGAGCGAAACAGCGCAACGGAGATGGAGGTAAAGGACATGCAAGGGATTTCTTTTGTGTAAATCAATGTAAACCTATTTGATTGAACATGTGCAGATCAAACTGCTAAACCAGAAGAGAAACATTGCGTGGGAAATACATAAAGCAATACAAAACACAATTTGTTGACTTGGGCCCAAGATCGGAGGTAATTCAACAACGGCTCTCCTTGGCTTAGATCCACACAGTCTTCGTTGCCTTCTTCGATTAAATCATCCAAGTCTGCTGAATCGAGATCCCGGAGGACCGTCACGTCACTGACCCAGACACCAAAGCGAGCGTTGTCAATAGACAAACCATATCCGATAGTTTCGCCTTCAATAATGGCATCGGTCCTCGGTGCATACAGCATATAACGCATGTTGCCGAGCTACAAGCCTGCTTGCCCACATGCATGCTGGCATGCAAGCATGAAAACACGCCTATCCATGCACGCCACCGAAACGAAACATATCATCCATGCATACCATCCATATCCACCCATATCCGTCCATGCCATGAATTCCATGTAAACCATGCATATCATGAACAACCACGGGCCATACATGTTTAACATTACACCACATTACAATATATTTCATTACGCTACAGCTACAGTATACACCAGTTACAGTCCATTCCATTCCTTTCCGGTACACGAAACTACATTACACAACTACAATACATTTGCGCTAGTGTTGCAAGATGTATAGGGCCCCAGTGTATAGCCCGTGTCGCTGGGCAACCAACCGCATTGCAAAACCTTAATTTATGGATGTGGTTGGATTGTTTTGGCGCGACCTTCATCAAATAAACTGACCTTTTCTGATTTGAGGTGGTTTTCTGATTTTGATACGGTTTGACTTCTGAGGGGGGCACAGTGAAGCATGGAACCCTAAGATGGTTCCCATGACAGCGCACCAAAAGCATTACACAAAGATGGCATCATGCGCCAACCTCTTTTTATCCCACAACAATGCAAACCCCAAGTCTCAGCGTTAGCCACACTTCTGCCCTAGGAGTGAGACTGGCAATTTTGCCGTGCCCGCTTGCAAGACACAAAAGACACAACGTTTCATGGTCCGGCTTAGCCTCCAGCTGCACAGATATCACACAATGCGGGGGAACATCCTTTTAGATTTCACCAAGCAGAAAGGGACTGAACACTGGTCATTCGGTGCCTCCAGCGTCGGAGTTCTGTTCCTTCTGCCTTTTTTCTGCCTGCCTCAGAGAAGTCGATAAGTTAACCCAAGTCTAAAGGAGAGGCGGAGGACCCGCTTAGGCAAGGTTGTGCAGCTCGCTTTGTTGATCAAAGGATAAGTCAGAGGCATCACAAACCAAAAGCCGCTGGAGTTCATACCATCGAGCCAAGCGTTTCCTGAGCTTGTCTGAGCTTCCTTTCAGCCAAATGACCTTGGGCCATGGATAGCTTTGGGAACGCCACTGAACTGTGGCAACCGTCCCTTTGAACTGGAGCGAACGTTGAGACAGGCGTGTGTCAGGCGACACCTGTTGCAGATCAACATGGTTTGGCTTTGCGAGACAGGGGTCCATAGCAAGAGAGGCAGTGGCAACTGCCTGCACGTGAAGAACTTTGTGATGGGCAAACTGGTGAAGAAGCTTTTTGGAGGTAGCTAGTAGGGGCCGCAATACCTAGAGGCAGTACCTTGAAAACCACTGGCAACACGAGCAAAATGACTTTGAATAGGAATTTCGTTGAAGTCGCATCCTACCACCCACGGGGCAGAAGGCTGAACGTGGTTTTCTTTCGGTGGAGCACCCACTAACCGTAACCAAAACAGCAATTACCCCGCTCAAACCATGCCCTTGCCGGCGCTTGGGGGTTCCTTTCTGACGATACAGGTTCAAGTGGCTTCCGCGCAGGTATCGGGAAAAGGCCGCGGCTTCAGAGTTGCTAAAGCCAACTTCTCGAAGCAGGGCAAAGCCAATGTTATCCTGATGCATACACTGGTACCTGCACCACCTCAGTTAAAAATGGCAATCTGCAGGCTTTGCCAACACGAGCAGCACGATGGCCTCCAAGGCGTTCCTAGCAAGTTCAGCCTTAGTGGGTTTTGAGCGTTTATCTTTTTTCCTGACTCCAAGTTTCTTTTTTTGCAGTCAGCGGCCTTGGACTTTCCCAGGCCTTTGTTTTCCTCATTTTCGGGGCGTTGAGACAACATCCGTTTCCAGCGAGTGGTGGAATCGGTCGCGACATTGCATCTAAGCCATATATCAGCCGGTCAGACCCGCCTGCGAGAGGCAAGCCTTGGCCAGACCCTTTCTTCCACCAAAACCGTTTTCGGGACACATACCCGTTGGTAGCTTGACGTTCCAAGCAGCTGGCCGTGCTCTTGGCAGTTGAAGACAGAAACACAATCCTTACAAACACGAATCCTATTTTTAAGGATCACGATGAGCAACCTGTTGGTACAGTAGGGTAAACAGTCATAGGCTTTTTCATAATCAAGGCCCAAAATGTACCCTTGTTCGTTAAACTGGGCAAACGTTTTGATCAAACAGTTGTAAATATCGCCATGACCAAGCCCTGCAACAGCAGGGTCCAAGGTTCTCAGAAGCCAATCCTTCATGTCTTGGGGGTGGCAAATGGTTGAGACCCACAACCTCCACCATGTGCTCATGATGGTGATGGGTCTACAATCTTTGGGATGAACTTGAAAACGGTCAATTTTTGAGGGTTTCGGCAAACACACCATCCTGGCCTGTTTGAACTGGTAGGGAAACTCTTCATGAGAAACCGCTTTTTGAAAAAAAACACTCACCTTGTCAAAAGCAGCAAGCGGGAGAAACTTCAATTCGACCGCCGTCCATCCGTCTGTGCCACCTACGCCTTTGGCTTTTTGAGCCGTGGCCATCAGTTGCAAGCCTGTGGGAGCGGTCCAAGGATAGGGGGAGTTCTTCGGGATTCCATGAAACAGAGCCTCACAGCGGCCATCAACTGAGGCTCGACCATCAGAAAGGCGGGCCCAAAACTGAGACCAGTACTGATGAATCATCCGAGCCTCTTCGACAACCGTTTCTGCAACTTCATTTTCCGTGGCCACAGCGCCCGTGGCAGGAGCATCTTTACTTTTCAGCCAGGCTGACAACAGTTGAACATTTTGCATGTTTTGGCGCCATGTTTTGAGTGCAGCATCCCTAGCTGTCGCCTCATTCTTTTTAAACTCCAAGTCCAAGGCACCGATGGTCCTATGAGCCAAACCAAGTGACGGCCTTTCTTGAAGCCTGAGGAGCGGAGAGTCTCCTTAGGGTGAAATTCCCGAATATGTCTTTTGATGGCTCGGTGGCGCTCAGCCGTAGACAATTGGGGGAGACCATGTTTGCAAAGGGGACAACACCAGGCCCGAGCATGTTCCGGTAAATCAGCACTGGAAGCAATAGGTTCACGGGTTTTGCCAGGGGCGTAAACATGTTTGGGGATTTCAGGATGGGCCTTTTTGAAATGCCAAATTTTGTAAGAAGAATACTTCCCAGACACACAAGGGTTCGAAACCGCAAACCGGACAGCTCCAAGTGGGGCTTTGGTCAGGTTTATGGGACACGGACAAATTGGTAGCCGGGAGGGGAATGATGACATCTTTTCTTTGGGAAATGGGGTCCCGAAACACATGCTGCTTTCCATGCAATCTGCGGCGTGGAATGGGAATGGAATCACGACCCGACTCACTACTGGCTAAGCCACCAACCGTGGTAATGACCTGTTCGGGAACTCTCAGGGAGACTGAGCCGATCGCCAGCGTGAGAAGCTGGGAGGCTAAGTGCCGAACTGGGACCTGGGCTTGCGGGGAGGTTCAAAAGCGCATCCTGAACAAAAGGAGAGGGGGGCAAGCTCAGAAGGTCCTGCTGAGTGTCAGGGGAATCAGGGCAACCGAAATGGGAGCATTGGAATGACAAGTGGCCGAAGCCTGATCACCTCCACCTCGGTAGAATTGTCGACTTTTGGTTTCAGTGCGATGTAACCAAGCACGCGGAATACTGGTTTGATCATCAGCAGAACAAAGAGAGCGATAATGATTGTCACTTTGCATCAAAATAAAAGGAGTGATTCCAGATTTATTGACTTTAGCAATATCGCCATCAAATTTACAAGCGACATTACAGTCTTTTTAGCTGGTATTCCTAGTGGTGTTTTGTCAATCTTTACGCCCGATCCTACACACAGTAGTAAAATATATACAGACAATATATACATGTATCCATATGATTTAAGTTGGTAATATGATGTGTAAGTAAGTTGGTATAGCAGATCTAAAATGCAAGCGGTAGCTGAAAGAACATCACACAATTCTGATTTTTGCTTGATCCGGGGTTCTTGATGCTTTCCTCCTCTTCTTCCCAACCTCCGCCAAAAGTAGGTGACAGGTGAGTAATTCTGCGTTTATCAGTGCTCCAGACAAAGTTTTGATTCCCACCACACATCGCAAGTTTTACGCTGGTAAGGGTTCCAACAAATGGCTCCAGCATGGCGTAGTACACAAGGATGGTCAGCCCTGGAATGAAGATGCTCATGAAGACCGACTTGGCATCTGCACCCCTGATGCGGGGCATGGATGGCATGGGCAAAGGGTCCAACTGATGAACCAAATGCCGACCTGGCGTGGTGGCCAAGGCATCAAAGAGCAGGTCGTCAATGTCCAGGATGATGCCCAAAGCCACGGCATTTAGGATCAACTCTGTCACACTCACCGTATAGACCAAAAATGTGGTACCCACAATGACCAAAAGCACAGCAGCCACCAAGCGATACAAAAGGAGGAAGGCACTGAAGATTTTGCGGCGTGTTGCCACCGCGCGCAAGCGATAGTGCGTGACCTCTCATGGTGGTGCGGAAGTGTCAAGAACTCTGGCAACCCAAATGTTCAAACCAGAAGAAACAACCAACAACAATGAACAAACAGTCAAAAAAAAGCACAGGCACAGTGTGCTAAAAGAAGACTGACAACCATGGAAGAATGGCACGCAAACTGAGTCAGGATTTTGGACCCTTCTCCCCCACCTGTGTAAAGGGATTCTCTCTGGTGTCGAGTTTGGTGGGCCCTCGAGGCATCGCCATGATCCCACGATGCAGAGCCAAGGCATGGCTCACCTGGAAACAGTGGAACTGGCCAATTTTGGTGGACAGCTTTACAACCAATCAGGTGATGCATCAACCAGCTGAAGTTAAATTTATAGAAGGATAGATGATTGGATTGAAACAATGTGATGAAACAAAGATTCAAACCATGGAGGGATCCATTAATGATTATTGATCGATCACTGATTCATGTATGATTCATGTGGCTGATCAGTCAGTGAAAATACATTTTTTCTTGTGGAATCTTGCGGCCATAATTATTGGATGCCATTTCCATACATATTCTTGTGGAATCGAAAACATGACACTTGGCAGAAATCTGGGCCTCCTTGGCCACCATCAAATACCAACAGATCAGTGCCACGATGCACAGAATCTGTCCCGTGAAGAAACCTTCGAGACCCTCGGCCTCCAACTTCAAGTATTTGTTGATGTTCCTTAAACTGGAGGCCCAGGGGTAAGAATTGAGCCAGGGCGAAACTGCTTGTGAACCAGCCAGCCGGGGGGAGGGGTAGTTGAGTATGAAGTTTCATGCGATTGGAGATTCCAGCCCCCCAATAATTTACTAAAGCAAAAGGGACTTCAGCTAGCAGAAGCTGGCTTTCGTGACATGCGGCGAATGGAGACGCTGTTGACCAATCAGATTGCCAAATGGTCACATACACACACATTAGCACGATGAAATCACCCTCCACGATTTATGGTCACTCCTTACATGTATCTCCAGCTTCCACATCTTTCATGGCACCATCTTTCGGACTTGGCTCATTTGACCAGTCGCCAATGCCAAGAGTCTCCACTAGGTTCACTTGGAGTCCGGAAGATGCCAAGGATTTGTCTTCTTTGCAAACTCGATGGACCAAGGACTCTTTCGCCACATCACTGTAGTCGCCAAAGGAATGGCCAGAGGATCTCCTCCACCTGGACATGGGCTGAATCAATCCTGATTGTATTTTGAAAAGAGAACTGAATTTAAGAACTGTAAACAAGTCTTCTTCGATTCTTTTTGGTGCACCCTGGGGTCTTTTGCTTCGCCGGTTGTCAATCTGCTAGAAGTTCAAGTCACATTTCAAGAAGCCCGCTAAACACTAAAACACAGGGTCGGCAATGTGACGAGTTTTCCATTTAAGAAGCAAACACACCTTGGCAAATTGGGTAAATCTGCGCCGAAACCCTGCCTCAAGGTGTCAACGATGGAGTCCTCATTGATGTCCGGCGTCGTGAAGTTGTAGTACGCAATTGCACAAAACACCACTTGCATCAGCACATTGACGATCGCCAAGAGGAAGGTCTGAAGAGAGCCCAATGGCCCAAGCGCCCCCGTGCCAATGAAAATCACCGAGTCCCACGTTGATTCGCCGAAGGAATAATATTCGCTCGTTTGGATGTCCAAGGTCTTCTCATCCATTTCTTTGACTTTGGAGCGAGAAATATCGGTGACCCTGGGGGCACTGGGACGTCTGCTACCAATGGTCATAGATGTAAGATCGCTGATGTTGTGTTCCACCCCTACTTTCACCTCTGGGGCGTTGTTCTTCTGCTCAAGGTGTACGCCAGCATTGATTTCATCATCTGGTGGCGCAATGCGCCGGGGAGAAGAAGCTTCGTTCCCCCATTGTGGACCAAGTTTGCTTGCTGTTTTTGGCTCATTGTCTGGGCTCCACTGTTTTTCAGCCGCCAGCATCTGTTCCAGTGCATGTACCCTGTCATGTAGCTGTGGCACCAAGGATGTCAACATGATGGTTTCCTCCATCTCTTCAAACTTTGCATCAATGGCAGTTAGAATATCAGACTCTTGCGGTGCAAAGGTGCCTTGTCGTTGGAAATTCGATTTCCGCACCATGTTTGTGAATGAAGAGGGCTGTGTCGAGAAGTTCGCGAAGTTCGAACACACCCTTGATGCTCGGTTCAAACCGCAAACGGCTGTGGGTCAGGCCAATGGGTGTCTGTGGTTGTCTTGAAAAAAAATTGAGGTCAAATCAAAAAGTGACTGATTGAACGATGAAGTGAAGCTACTCCTTTAAGAATCCTTCATGATTGTCAACCACTATTATATTGCGATACAACTCCTGAAAAGATTGGATTTCCGACACCTCAGTTTGGGCTTATGCGAGGAATGGTTCCCTGCAGCCCTCCTTCTCCAATGCCACGATACAATTTGAGACGCGTGAGCCTCGCCAAGTGGGGCGCCAATGGGCCAACAGACACGCAACATCCATGTTTTTTTGTTTTTTGAAACTGGTTGTTTAGTTTAACATTACAAATCATCCACTGGTGAACATTCAAACGAGCCGTCCCCATTTGCACACAACCAAGATCAAGAAAATATTGAACACTTGTTCCAGTTTTCAAAGACACGGTGCATCTCTCAGCCATCAAGATAAGGCCGTGCCAATGACAGGTGCACGGTGACTTGCACTGACGATTGAATTAACTGTGTCAGATTGTCGGCACCAAGGGGTAAAATAGATACAGTAATAAGAAGAACTGTGTAAGAACTGTGAAAATGTTGGTTAATGTTATTGCTGGTTGCCATCTGAATCTCAGATACTCAGATATGAATGGTCTTTTCGTTATTGATCATGATGTGGATGCTACGGATGCTGGAAGACATCAACGGAAAGGAGTTAAGTTTCGTACGTTCAAGTTCGTACTGACGCTCCAGCTTGGAAGTCTCCTTTTGGAGTGCTCCTGGGTCGTCAGGGCTGTCGGGGGTTCAGCACTTGTGATTTTTGCGTATCAGCCATTGAGGACCCAGCCGATGTGGCCTTTGTGTTCATCCAAGGTCATATTGATCTTGGTGTTTGTGGTATGCGCCTTGCAACTGCCAATCAAAGGGTGCAGAATAGTCTTGGGATTTGTTTGTCAGGTTTTGATTTTTTTTGGTTTTCTTTCCTGGTACTATTTGCCTTGTATTTGCAACAGTTTGGAACTAGAACCTGCCATGTTGCAAAATATTTGCCACATTTTGGCACTTTAACCTCTCATGTGCATGGTATTTGCTACATTTTGGTACTTCAAACGTTTATGTGGGTTTCTTGCGGGTTTCTTTAGGTTTTCATTCAAGGTTTCATTTAGGGTTTCTTTAGGGTTTCATTTAGGGTTTCATTTAGGGTTTCTTTAGGGTTTCATTTAGCGTTTTTTTCAGAGTTTCAGTTAGAGTTTCAGTTAGGGTTTGTTTAGGGTGTCGTTTAAGGTTTCTTTAGGGTGTCATTTAGGGTTTCATTTAAGGTTTCTTTAGGGCTTAATTTATGGTTTCTTTAGGGTTCATTTAGGATGTCATGTAGGGTTATTTAGGGTTTCTTTAGAGTTTCAGTTAGTATTTTTTTCGGGTGTCATTTAGGGTTTCTTTAGGGTCTCTTTAGGTTTTCCATTAGCGTTTCATGTAGGTTTAGGGTTTCATTTAGGGTTTTTTTAGGGTTTTGTTTGGGGTTTCTTTAGGGTGCCATTTAAGGATTCATTTAAAGTTTCTTTAGGGTTTCATTTATGGTTTCTTTAGGGTTCATTTAGGGTTTTTTTAGGGTTTCAATTAGGGTTTCATTTAGGGTTACTTTAGACTTTAGAATTTCATTTATGGTTTCTTTAGGGTTTCACGTGGGTTTCTCTAGGGCTTCATTTAGACTAGAAACGGGAGAGAATAAAGCAAAAGAAAGTGAAAAACAAAGAGACTGTAAAGACAAGAAGCAGAGAAGCAGAGGAGCAGGAAGTAGAGCAGCAAAAACACATGACTGAAAAAAAAAAAATATAGTAGAAGTAGAAAGGTACAGAAGCACAAAAGCAGAAAAGCAGGGAAAGCAGAAAAACAGAAAAGCAAAGAAGCAGGGAAAGCAAATAGCAGAAAAGCAGAGAAGCAGGAAAAGCAGAGAAGCAGAGAAGCAAGAAAAGCAGAGAAGCAGGAAAAGCAAAAAGCAGAGAAGCAAAGAAGCAGAGAAGCAGGAAAAGCAGAGAAGCAGAAAAGCAGGACAAGCAAAGAAGCAGAAAAGCAGAAAAGCAGAGAAGCAGGAAAAGCAAAAAGCAGAAAAGCAGAGAAGCAGAAAAGCAGAAAAGCAGAAAAGCAGAGAAGCAGGAAAAGCAGAGAAGCAGAGAAGCAGAAAAGCATAGAAGCAGGAAAAGCAAAAAGCAGAGAAGCACGAAAAGCTTGAAAAGCAGAGAAGCAATGAAAGCAGAGAACCAGGAACAAAAAAAACAAAACCTTGCCCAAAAAATAAAAATAAATAGCCCTCCCCTATCAAATATTGTACTTCAGTGTGCTTCATCAGACGCGCTTCAATCGTGTGAAAAACCTGAAACACGCTAATTAACAATATGAATATGAACTTGTCAGGTTACATAGCCTCAACAAATCCGCTCCCGCCGACGAGGGTGCCGAAGACGTGGTCGAGCGATCGAGCGAATCAACGACTCCGTGACGCTTCAGCCGGGGGGGCATGTTCGAAATCGGTAGTGGTTTGCACATTTTTGATATCGGCACAACATCCTCCAGATTACTGTTTCGATGTTCATAACATGGGCTCAACTTGGGCAACTTGGACCCACTTGGCTCCAATTTGCACCCAACAAACCGCCCCAAGTTGCGCCATGTTGGACGTGACTTGGACATACATGTGCATGACATGGCTTCAACTCGGGGCACACCTGGGTCGACTTGCGCAACGTGTGACCAATTGGCTCCAACTTGGAGCATGGTGGGTCCAGCGTGCGCCCTTTTTGGGGGCAGCTTGGTTTCCAACGTTTCGATGGGGGTTCGTACTGGGCCAATGTTCCCCGACTTTGGGCATGTGTTGGGCTCAACTTGGAACCCTTGTTAGACACCCCACATCCCCAGCTACCATATTCCTCAACTTCAAAAAGCTGTCCCTGACCCGCACCATTTCCCTTCTCGCTCCTAGCTCGCAGCCTTTCATAAAATCGGGGTGCGGGCGGTGCTCGTCGAATAAATACACTGAATGCGGGGCACCAACTCGCCAACTCGCCTCCATTCCCATCTCCGTGACACGGTCGGACAGCGATTTCATGGCAGTGGCCTCGGGGCTGCAGTCTGAAGTAGCGTGGCGAGAGGTATTGATTGATTCTATATCAGGGTATATCAAGGTATATCTACTGCAAAAAGTGAGCACGACCAGCTATGCTGGCTATGCTGATAGATATGGTTCTCTTTGAAAAATTTGGGGAAAACTCCCAAATTTGATGGTTGATCATCATTTTCCCTTTTGAATGGCCATACATTGCGGGCCTCCCATGTTCTCCACCATTCTCCACCTATTTTTGGACAAACCATATCTGCTGATGTTGTTTATTGCTGAGTCTTCGACCGCAGCTTTGCGACCTCGGGCGCTGGGAACATGCTGAATGCTTTCTCTTTTGTCTTGGCTGCTTGGGGGCGCAGTTCCAATAGACCTGCTTTGGGGGTTATACCATAGTTATATATCCCCAGCAGTTATAACCATGGTCTATTGAGTCTATTGGTTATATCCAAGCAGTTATAACTATGGTATTCTATGGTTGTATCCCAACTTATGGAGGTTATTACCATAGTTATACCCATTAATCACCCCAGCTGCACGCGCAGAGTGGTGCTTGACTGAGTGCAAAACACAAGTCCTCGTTCATGGCACGAAGGGAGCTTTCGGTCTGACAGTCATGACTTGGATGGAAAACGACCTGATACCTCATGCTGTATTTTGTGACAATGCCTCGTAGATGTATTAGCAAAAACGCAGTTGTTGCATTTTCTAATCATCTTCTAATCATCTTTACAGTGTTTAGTTTAGTTTAGTTTAGTATGCAGTTTACATTGCTGTCGCTGCATCTTTGTGAATATCCACTGTCCCAAAAGGCGAACACAACTTTCACACACTTTCACTATACACCGTGCGCCTTTTGAATACGATCTTCCAGGATTTCCAAGTCGTTCTGTTTCGCAAGAGTCTTGGTGAAGTTCTGCAGACTTTCCACCTGCATCCCATGTCAATCATTTCGTAGCATGTCCATGAGTTTATACGAGTTTCCCCGCAACTGGTTGCTGGTCAGCAGGGAATCAAATCATTGGAAAAGGCCGTGAGTAAAGACATATATAGAATCCTTCGACCTCGTTCCTTCTGCCCCACGTGCGCTGGCTTACACGGCTACGCTACGGCCTTGTCTTGAAGCCCTGAGATTTCTGTAGTCAAAACCTTGGAATATGCTGAGAGCATTCAGGATATTCAGGAGGAAATGCTATGGCACGGCTGTTGTGGATGATAGAATTTGGACAAAGCCCGCCAAAATCTCCGAATAGCATTCTCTAAGAGGAAAAACATTGGGCCAATCGGTGTTGAGCCTGCGTCAATTTGGATACATACCCAAAGAAATGCTGTGCGGATCGACAATGATATACTTGAACTATCTTGAACTTAATATCGAATTTATGGTTTGAAAAGTTTCTGTGGCACAAAGGGGCTGTCCTTCTCTTGGACTGCCATACGATAGAATATGCACACCTTGATTTCTTCGAGTTCCAGGAATCAACCTAGCAGCGCTGTGTCTCTAGACTCTAGACGATGTGCATTTCTGATGAAAACATGTGAAAACATCTGAAACCATGTGAAAACATGTTTGGCCCATGAATCCTTGGGAAGCCGTGCCGATGCGGATTTCTCTTGGCTCTGTTGTAAGGCATCCAAACCTCAGAGTTTCCGTGCTGGAAAGGCATCATGCTCTAGAGCTTGCGGATCAGCACCTCTGATACACGCTCTTCAGAGGGTTGAACTGCAGGGACGTCCTATGTCTCCTGTCGGTTATCTGAATATAATCTGGTGCGAATAAATGTAAACTGATGTAAAATGCACTTTGCCGTTTTGATCTGCTGCCCTCCTTGAAAGGATGTTTCCCGTATCATGAAATGTCCAAAGCCTCAACATCACATGCTTGCTGATATGAATTACACACATGCACTATTTCTCGGCATCCCAATCTTCATTGCATGTCGTTGCAATAACATTGAGAATGTCCCTTTATCTTCAACTACAGTATCAGGATCCCACGGATTTGCAACACTTCAGAACAAGTGAATGTCCCTTTCTGATGGTTTTCAACCTGACAAAAACACATGGTGGTTGGTGGTGTGATGTTCATTCTTGGGATAGCCATCCCCTGTCATTCCCTGGTCTGCCAAGGAAGTTGCGGGCTTCTGCATTCTTCATGTTGCGAGACATCTCACGGGAAGCCTCGGACAAACAATAATGACCATGGGTTTGGCTCAGGCACGCGTCCGCGTTCAGATTATGTAGGTCCAGGAGCTATGTTTTGTGGACTTGTTTCTGGGCGGCAGCTTGACGCGATCCCACTTTTCTGCTCAAACCATCCTGTCCCTCGCTGCATCAATGACAAACCACATTCCTGCTCGCAAACGCGGCCATGAAGGCCAGGAAGGCCGGCGTCAAACGAAGATTCTTCCTCCCAGCCATCAGGCGAGATTGTTCCCACTGCGCCGCTGCTGTGAAGCTTTCTCTGGGCCATCGCTTTACTCAGCTTCCGACCCTGACTTTGGGTCCTGGCACTGCTTCCAGATCCAATCCATGTTGTCACTCTTGGCTCATCTTTGGCCCATGAATTTGCAGAAGTTGGCCCAGCCATGTCAGCTATAGGAATTGCAGAGAATCACAGGTTGTCTCCATGGAATTCTACAATGGCCTGCCCAGATGTTCACCTCCGTTGTTGGCGTGTTCACTGGCACCAGCCACAAAGCAGAACTCTTGACCCACAGTTGGAGGTTGTTGCAGTGCAACGATATGGTCGCAGAGTATCCTCACAAAACTCAATCCTCAGTCTCAAAATTCTCAGTGTGATTGTTGGGTAGTTGCTTTGCTCGAAGGATTGGCATCGGAATCGGTTTATCTTAGAGATCTTAGAGATTCGCAACGAGCAACAGAAACTTGGAGAGCAGTTTCCTGATTGCCAAATAAGGTCAATCTCCGATGAATGGAACCTGACACGCATGGCTACTCTTACATCACACTCTGAATAAAGCATGTCCAGAAATCTGGGAGTTTGTTCGTGTGTCTTCAGGTCAGTTTCAGACTTGGGACTGAAACTTACGCAGATCGGGGATAGTGCCCATTACCAATTGCTGGTATGCCCCATGCATATCCCATTGTTCATGAGCTTAAATCCCAATTTATTATAGTTAGACCCCAATTTTTGATGGTCAAATTTGGGTTAAGTCCCCGGTTGTGTTGGCTAATTCATTCTCATTAAAAAAACACTTCAAAATTGCATCCCCACATCTGCCAGGTGTCACATCTCCTGGTCGGAGTACAGCACTGCTCGGCAGATCTTCAGAAGAGGGGGACTCGCTCTGGGCACCATAGCCGATGACCTCGGCAGCGGGGAGAAACAGAAGCCTGGAAGGATTCTATAAATATTTAGATGTGCTGGGTCCAGCATCTGCACATATTTAAAAAATATGTTGACATAGATCTGAAGTGGATACACATACATGATCAAAGTTATTCCCGAATACGTAGCTAGGGTTCCCGTTTGGGTGGAGGGTATGTTCGCTGGACGTTGCGTTTACGACCGCAATCGTTCGCAACAGTTCGCAGCCGTCCGCAACGGTTCGTGTGAGGGCCGTATGGCCGTGCATATGGTAAGTTCTGCAACAGGGGTCACTTTTGGAGGTTTCCAGCGTCGCGTTGCTTCGTTTCGCGTGGCAGGCGTGGCACTTTGGACTTGACCGTCTTCATTTTGCGTGGCAGGCGCAGCACTTTTGAGGAGTCGTGTTGTGGTTTTTGCGGATCGCATTGTCAGGGCTACGTCCAGTGGTGACAACGTGCAAATTCTGTGGCAGGCGTAGAATTTTGTGAGATGTGCTGAAAATTGACGGAAGCCTCGCACGAAACATCGATTTTCAGGTAGCCAATTTTGATGTTCCTAAGAAATCTCGTAGGAAAACGTCGATTTTGAAGCTACAAAGTGTGAAAATTGGAGGAAGTCTCGCACGAAATGCTCGTTTTGATGCTCCAGAACATGTCTCGTCTCGAGTCTCTGGTTTTCCTCTGGCCTTGCCGTGTCAGTGTCTATGGGGGAAGTTGCAAAATCATGCAAAACCTATCCTGGCTCACGGTGTCAAAGCAAGTTGTAATGTGGTTTTGCGTGGCAGGCATGGCACTTCGTGACATTCTCATGTGTTTGCAAACGTGCCGAAAGCCATTTTGTGTGGCAGGCGCAATACTTTCGCGTCGTTTTCAGAAGATGAGTTGCATTTTTTGTGGCAAGCGCAGCACTTTGGAGACCTCCATCGTCATTTTGCGTGGCAGGCGCAGCATTTGGTTCAGATCCGTCGTGTGTGGAATCCTATTTGCATGGCAGGCCCAGTGCTTCAGACACTCCACACTCTACACTTTACACATCTTTACACTCTACACTTTGCACTCCACACTTTACACTTCACTATTCACACTCCACACTCCACACTCTACACTTTACACTCCACACTTTACACTTTTACAGTCCACACTCCACACTCCACACTTTACACTCCACACTTTACACTTTACTCTCCACACTCCACACTTTACACTCCACACTCCACACTTTACACTCCACACGCTACACTTTACACTTTTCACTTTACACTTTACACTTTACACTCCAGACTTTACACTTTACTCTCCACACACCACACTCTACACTTTACACTCAAGACTTTACACACCCCACTCTACACTCTACACTTTTACACTTTTACACTTTTACACTTTTACACTCTTCACTTTACACTCCACACTCTACACTTTACACTCCACACTTTACACTTTCCACTTTACACTTTGCACTTCACACTCTACACCTCGCACTTTCCACCCCACACTTTATACTTTACACTCCACACTCCACAATCCCCACTCCACACTCTACACACTACATTCCCGACTCAACACTCAACACTCTACACTGTACACTCCAGACTTTACACTTTACACTCCACACGCTACACTCTACACTCTACACTCTACACTCCACACTCTACACTTTACACTCTACACTCCACACTTCACACTTTACACTCTACACGTTACACTCCACGCTCCACACTTTCTCCACACTCTACACTTTACACTCCGCACTCCACACTTTTCACTTTTCACTTTACACTCCACACTTTACATTCCACACTCTACACTCTACACTCTACACTTCACACTCCACACTCCACACTTTACACTTTATATACACTTTATTTACACTTTACACTTCATACTCTACACTCTACACTTTACACTCCACACTCTACACTTTACACTCTACACTCCACAATTCACACTTTACACTCTACACTTCGCACTCCACACTTTACACTTTACACTTTACACTTTACTATTCACACTCCACACTCCACACTCCACACTCCACACTCTACACTCTACACTCCACACTCTACACTTTTCACTTTCCGCTTTACACTCCACACTCCAGACTTTACACTCCACACTCTACACTTTACACTTTCTGCTTTACACTTTACACCTCACACTTTACACTTTACACTTTTTTTACACTTTACACTCCATACTCCATACTCTACACTTTACACTCCACACTCCACACTTGACACTCCACACTCTACACTTTTCACTTTTCACTTTACACTCCACACTTTACATTCCACTCCACACTCCACACTTTACACTTTACACTTTACTCTCCACACTCCACACTCTACACTACACTCTACACTTTGCACTCCACACTCTACACTTTACACTCCACACTCTACACTTTACACTTTCCACTTTACACTTTGCACTTCACACTCTACACTTCACACTTTCACCCCACACTTTATACTTTACACTTTACACTCCACACTCCACAATCCCCACTCCACACTCTACACTCTACACACTACATTCCCCACTAAACACTGCACTTGCTTCACGCTCCACACTTTGCATTCCACCCCATTCCACGTTCCACAGTCTACACTGCACTGGTACGGTAACAGGGAAAAAAAGTACAAAACTTTTCAAATATAGAACTTGTTTCACAAAAGTGCTTTACGTGACTGCATTCGGGTTCGTGGGCTGCATCTTGTTTTTCCGATTATAAATAAACACACATATATATATATTATATTATAGTATTATCATTTCTATATGATAGTGTACAGTATAAACAATACGTATTCTGGATCACGGCTCATCAGTGTAATTCATGTTTGCACTTTCGATCTTTGCCAGGTGAGGTTTCGTGCTGTGCTGAGAGCATGGCTGCCACTTGGCATTGACTCTGCTCCGGCCGTACCTTATCAGCGGTGAAAGTCCGCCTGCGGGCTACCGTTTCGCAAGTCTCTCCTTGACGCCAAGCAACACCCAAAAAGTCCAGGTCGGGTTTCGAAGAGACGTATTCCACAATGTCCTCATAAGTGATTTTGCTGCAGCCGGAATGCACGGTCTTGTGAAATAGTACGGCATCAAAGTGACATCAATATGGTGGTCCTGTCATGAATACAATGATAATAGCATTGTAAAAAATGCAAAAATGAACCAAGTCCCCTGACCTGGAAACTTGCGTGTTCAGGTCCTCCAACCTCAGTGAAGCATCATTTCTTGCTGAACTCTGTTGATGTTGATTTCTGTTGGGCATGAATCAAAATTCAGGCTACTCCAGTCTTTCTGCCAAAATGACATCATTTAATATCATTTATCACTATAATTTGGAATGCTGAACTAGTGAATACACAGAACCGCACATCACCATGTCTCCAGGTCCAGGGATCAATAGGGATCATCTCAAAAACCTTTGTGTCGAGGTGCAGCTCGCGCATCGACGATCAACAGTTGCGAGTTGCGGCTCAGGCGATCCAACAGACCTTGGCTGAAGCCGCTATCTGCAGTCCAACCGATGCGGAGGCCGCCTGGGAGGGAAACACCGCGGAAAAAAAGCGGATGCGAAGGGATTCTGTCAGTGGGAACAAGGGTATAACATGGTATAACATCAGGAACAAACATCAAAACGTCGTCATAGTTCTTCGAGATCATAATCACTGCAAGACAGAAATGATGGACTGGCAGACTGGCAAAATCTGGCAAATATACGATCATTTACGAACTGTCATTTCCTCCATGAGGAAAGACTTCCGCTTCACCAGGCTTGCCAGGCCTAACTCCAGGAAAGCACCAAAGCAGGTTTCACTGTGACGAGAGCGATGGGCTGTCAGCTTCATGGTGTTCACCTTGGCTGAAGGTCAGGTCAGTAAGTCATCGCAGTCACATGGCACGGGTTCACCCAACAAACTGAGATGGGCTAAGCCTGTAAAGCAACCAATATCTGACAAGACGTGCATATTCACACGAACAGTGTCAGAGTCTTCGCCTGTTTGACAGTGTTAGAGACCCCCAAACAACATCTTCTAACCCCCAAGGCCCTTCCTATGCCCATCAAGAGACATCAGTTTCCAGCTCAATGGTCGCTTCTTCGGGAGCATCGACCCAGCGAGCAAAGTCATCGATCTGATGCCCGCTGCTTTGCAACTCGTGCATTCGATGGCTCTGAAGCCTCCCGCGTCATCGATGGAAGGTCAATGTCTACAGCACACTGCTGCAATGCTCACCAATGCTCTTCAACTGTATATGGTTAACATTGGTTGACATTGGTTAACATTGGTTAACATTGGTTAACTGAGTTAACTGTATAGTTACATCATGTTACATATAGGTACATATAGTTACTACATCCATTCCATCCATATCATTTCGCCCAGAAATACCATGGAAATTTCACCATGGAGATGTCCCGGAAATCGCCTGGACAGCACCTCTGGGGCTGCCACCACTTGCATCAAGCGTTTCCTCTGCAGGCCTTTCACTGAAAACAATCGGATTTTTTCAAGGGACAAAAATGGATCAAAATGCTGGGTTTATGGTCATATGATGTCATATGATGTCATATGATGTCATATGATGTCATATGTATGGCGGCATTTGCTGGATTATGGTGATTCATGTTGATATCATGTGATATAAATGGGTGATGTATACAAATCTTATTGGTGGTTGGGTCGACAAGGTACCGAATCACAAATTCGGCACCAAATGGGCCAGCCAAACGATGGTCTTTTTGGGGGGTCAATAAGTTTGACTGATGCCCACAATGTGTTGCATGGTACAGTTCGTATGCAGATACAGCATACTCCCATGCTAGACGGGTTGACCAGACCCCAAGGGCCCCTATGGACACAGATTGGCTTCATCCGAGACTTGGAAAAAGAAAAAACGAAGATGAAGAGGTCCCACATGCTTCGCAGTTCTCAATTCTGTCCTGGACCCGGATTTATTGAACTCCTTTGATGAACACCTTTGACACAAGATGTGAGACCATAGGGAGCTCTGCCTTCCACTGCCAGGACCACAGGGAGCTCTGCCGCATGATCACTATGGTTGTGGCTGACGAAGATCGTCGAGGGGATGCATCCTGCAGTTGTCTCACTTGGATTTCCATCCACAACGTCTTCATATAGTAGCAGTAGCAGTGTTCAAAGCACCCTGCCGACGCATTTCTACATCAATCTTTTCTTCAAAGCCTAACAATGACGCAGCGACACAAAGTGACATTAGAGTATTATATAATACCAGTGTCTGATCCCTCTTTCCGTTTGCATGTAAGTCTAGGATGAGTATGACCAGCCGATCCTAGATGCTTCAAAGCGGATTTGCAGACGCCAACACCCAGATCTGCCAAGAAGAAAGGTTTCCTGCACAGCCACTGGACATTGGGGCTCATACCAGCTGGGTGGATTACTTGATGTGGCACATCTTGGTGAGAACACTTCAACACGTCATTTGCAAAAATGCGAATATGTCGTTCCATTGATTTTCCGAGACACTTGAAATATCTTATATAAAGTATCTTAAAGTAGTAAAGTATCTTGAAGTAGCTATGGCAGATCCGTTTCAGCAACAGCTCTTGTCCACACACCCAGCTCTCACCCTCTCATGGACAGCGCCCATGAACTGCTGGGTTCACCATTATAGATAGCCGTCACTCCAGCACCAGCGCCCAAGCAATGCAGTTTGATCATGGCTTCAGTGGCTTCGAGATGACGGTTCTTGGAGATCCTGCTGTCACGGCGCAGTGAGCAGAACATAGCAGAACCATCACGCGATGCTAAGAAGCAAAATGCGAGAGCTGCCAGAGAATAGTGATGCATATGATCTCTACAGCAAGTCAATCTTCTTGGTCTTGGTCTCCACTAAGTCTTCACACTATCTCTCCATGCTATGTACGTAAACGAATTAATGGTGTATGTTTTATCTTCAGAGGGCGGGTAATGTAAAGAAATCTGGGAGAGATCTTGAGTTGAAGACTGGTACACAATGTTCCAACATGCTGTACCTCTTGAAGTTCCTTTGTTTCAGCTTGACAGCTTGAACCAGTCGACTTGCGCATTTTCAAGCCTAGCATAGCAAGTGCTTTCATGGCGACATCGATGTTTCCAGGATTTGCGGGCATCTGGGCAACCAAACCGTGTCCAGAGAAGACTGTGCTGTGGTGCGGTCGCGCCTAGGCCAAGAGTTAAGCTCTTACTCTCAAAGGAGGGAACATTGTGGGAAGCTGTGGTCACCAAATATTCTGATATAAATAAGGTCTAAGACGGTCTAAGCTACTAGTATAATCAATCTCGTCTAAGTGACTAATATAATCAATCTCTAGACCACAACTCGGCTCGTGTCACAGTATTCCTATAACGAGCGCGGCATATAGTACACCCAACCCCAATTTTTTCAGTCCACACCCAAATATCATATCGTGTTGCTTATGTATCCCACTTATCCCATAAAACATTCATTTATGCCATAAAATCCTCCCATTTTGGCGAAATCCCCATCCAACTTTGGCGCATCGCCGCATCAACAGCACCTGGGCAGCCCGGACACGACTTCGGATTGCAACTCGGCCAAGGTGGTGGCCAATTGTTTGTAGTCGGTCACGGTGCCTTGGCATCGGTTCAGAACGTAGCACCATATAGTGATAAGCTAAGTTATGACCGTTATGGATGATGATGACTCATATATCACATTATATTTTTATATGTGGGGATTTGGGGGATGATGATGGGATGATGATGTGAAAATTCTCAAGTTATAATGGTTGATTTTCATGAGGATTCCCTATGCAAGGGTTTGTCGATGCTTTGCTAATGGTTTTTGAATGGTTAATGCTCGCTTACGGCGTGGTTGGTGGTACCAATCTGGGCATTATCGAATGATTATTGCAAAGTCCCCAGGCTTTCCAAAGGTTGGTAGATTGATGATTGATGGAGATTCCCAGTTGGTGATGACAATCCTCAAATTTTGGCTGGCGTAGCTCAGCAACCCCTTGCAAAGTCATCAACCAATAGTGGTTTGAAAGTACCTTGCAAAGTTGACTGGCACCTCCCCGAGGCTGTGCAAGTGACTTAAGTGACTTGAAATGGCGCTGCAAGGACGGCGAACTGCCAGGCATGGCATCACTGCCACATACTTGCACCAATTCCTATGTGCAAAGGTTTGATTGGAATCATCTTGAAGGACGACAGGAAAATTGCTGAGCCTGACGGATCAAACAACTCTTGCAAATACGCAAATATAACCACTAAGTCACTATCAAATCGATACTTGGACCGGGGCATCAAAACCTCAACAAACTCTTCAAGATTCTTTAAGATCCCCAAAAGAGGAGCATTGATGGTATGGATATGTTCTCTGCCCGCACTTGGCACGTGACATCGAAGTGCCACCGCCGCATCCAGACCCAACAAGCGTTCCTGGCGGGTCACGGGGTCCCAATGGATCGCAATGGATGCCACCTGGATTCCCATCAGCGCCTCATGCGCCAAGAGGGCAGAGCCATGCTGCTCCGTCGTTCCGTCCAACGCATTGAGGCGCTCCTGCGTCCAGATCTTCCAGTGGACGTCACTGGAATCGATTTCTTGAATGAGTTGTGGATCAACGGATTCCCACACATTCTGTGGCTGGAACTTCTGGCTTTGACAACGGCATCCTTCACTCCAGGATGAATGCCATTAGCATCCATGCCAAGCACCCATCATCCATCTGCTCTTGCTGCAGGTATGCGTTTCAAGCCTCTGAAACCTACAGACAGAGCTTGGCAACCCATCTGATCAAATCTACAATCTACAGTAATCATACAATATGAAACAATATGTTATATCATTGATATATCCAATTTTGCTCTCCAGTCCGGGCACACACGTTTCGTCCCAAATGAAACGTATAAAAACCGTCGTCCCGCGGTTCCCTCCTTTGATGCCATCACATCCTTGCCCAATGATGTAATCCACCTTGGCTTCGAAGCAAGCTTCATCGTCAAAGCACTGCTGGGTCTATGTGAAAAGAGTTGCAGAGGGTTGCAATAGAAATCAATAGAATGAATACATGTTGGAAAAATTGGAAAACTCTCTCCGTTTGACATTTGGGAGCTGTTGGATATTGCTGGATAGATTGCTGATGATCATGATCCCCCGTTGCAGCGATATTCATCAGGGTTGCTCCCAACACCCAAGTGACAAGGGAAGGAAACTGGGCAAACAAAGAGATCGGATGACCAATTTTCTGCCCCAAAGGATAGTCTGGCCTTATCGACAGAGGAAAAGAGACCTACGGAGCCAATATCAACTTGAGAGGGGGAACACGAAAGGTAGGTAAGCAAGAAAGGAACCGAAGAAAAAATTAAGGGGAGAGGGGAGGGAAAAATACATAAAGTGGAGTCTGGTAAAAGCGACGCGGCCATTTTCTTTCCAAAAATATGAAGGGGAGTCTGCTAAAAGCGACTGAAAGGCTTCGGCGATGTGGTT
>Ga0126342_10002695_pt1 | contig 28195 bp, 19 predicted proteins | sample Cyp1metagenome_FD_92528 | JGI IMG/M metagenome (GOLD analysis project Ga0126342, IMG submission 92528) | Coral microbial communities from Lord Howe Island, Old Settlement Bay, Australia - Cyphastrea 1 metagenome | ecosystem: Host-associated > Invertebrates > Cnidaria > Coral ... | reverse complement strand
GGGCCAATCAACTGACTGGCTCAATTTACCGAGCCCAACTTGGAGTGAAAAGGTGCACTTGCATCTGCCTCTTGGTGGGGACCTCCGGGAAGGGTCTCGGTCATAGTCTGAAACCCGTGATATCTATTTATATATAATCATCCCCGTTTTTCAGGTCAAGAGTTGTTCCACGCACCGAGAAAACCGTGGGATCCTTTGGTCACTTTGTAGAGCTGTTCGTCAAAATCACTGAGCTGCGCCAAGTCACACATCAAATCCCTCCTGCGGAGATGGGGCCCCTGGGGGTGCGATGGGTGAGCTTTTTCTATATGAAATCTGTGTATCATGTATATCTTAGTGTAATTCGTGGTGCCTTGTTGAAGAGAACAGACATGAATTACTCGCATCTGCGTTTTTTTTGGAAGTAATGAAATCATGTTGACATTGGGATGGTGCCTGAAGATGTTGAAGTCTCCAGCACCGAAAAACTCATCCTGATCTATCTACACTAGTCATGTGACTGTTTCACCAATGTATCTCTTTAAGATCAGTGTGCCCTGCACCCAGGTCAACCCATTGCACAAACATTGGCAACCATTGATGATGGAAATTTAAGGGCTTCATGGTAGCTAGTGTCTGCCCAATCTCACAGACACAGCCAACAAAAGTAACATGTTTGCTAGTGTCTGCTATTATAATAATATATATATATATATATGTATGTACCATAGATCCCATGCACAGCAAAAAAAACAAGATATTAACTGACTAATCTACCCATCCAAGGTTCATCATTTGATCATCAAGTAATTAAAATACATTTAATGTATATCAACAACTACACACACACATATATATATATGTGTGTGTGTGTCAGCTACAGCTACAGTCCAGGCTGCCAGTCACCACAGTTCTGTCCCAAACGGCCCTGTGGCGTCCTCATGAAGTAGGGTGGTTGCATGGCGCGATAGCCTCCTCAGGGTTCCAGGGGCGGAGTTGTGCCATGCTTCTGTTGGCTTCTGAACCTAAAATCCAGATTTCATTGATATCCCAGGATTCACTGCTTTATTGGCATCCGAAGTTCTACTACCATGTTTCGTGGATAGCTCTTGATAATCCTGCTTTGGTACTCAGCATGACCCGCATTGTTGGTCCATTTGGGCTCCATGCTTGGGAGATACCTATGGATATCTGCAAACCTCATTATGTATACAACATTTAAACATGTCCGCCCCAACCCGGACGTTGCTCCACACTTACAAACATCATGATCATCATCATCATAATCATAACTGCTCATAATAATAATAATAATAATCATCATCATCATCACATTAAAATTCGCCACCCCCTCTGAGCCATATGCTGCCTGGGGTACTAACATCAACTTTATCTTCATGAGGGGTCAAAATTCGCCACCCCCTCTGAACCCACCCCCTCTGAACCATATGCTGACTGGGGTAACAACATCAACTTTATCTTCATGAGGGGTCAAAATTCGCCACCCCCTCTGAACAATATGTTGATTGGGGTAATAACATCAGCTTTATCTTCATCAGGGATCGAAATTCGCAACCCCCTATGAACAGTACGTTGATTGGGGTATTAACATCAACTTTAGCTTCATAGCCACCTGAAGTCAGACGCGGCGCAACGTCAGGGTTGCAGCGAACATGTCTTCACATAAGTACGTGGATTCACTCGCTTCATTGAAGGTAACACTTACAGAAACTCTAATCTTACCTTGTTTTACCAACCAAACATTGATGTTTCCTGTATGGTTTCCTTCAAGACAAAACCTGTGATCCTCTTCTCTTGGCCCGAGGAACGTTGTCGAAGGAAGGCCAAGCCAAAATTCAGAAGGGCCTGGTTCAGCATCACACCTGTTTGCAATTCATCAGCTGTGCGGCCAGGGGCAGAATTTACAACATGTGGCTGGTTATAGATTTCCCGCACTGTCGGATACATGAGGATACCATCAAGAACTAAGTTGATTTCATACTTACGCAATAAACAATGTGTTTGAAGGGTTACAGTACTCCTAACACCCAAGATACCAGCGGAGAAGACTTGGTGAGAGGAAAAGAAGCAGGCAAAATGACTTATGTCCATCCCTTGTGGCTATCATAACAAAAATCCTGTTTTTAGCAACCACAAGAAATAATTTACAACCATTTCAGTAGGATTCTTACTTTACAGTCTTTTTGGGTTGCTATAATTGGCTTTGACCCAATGCGAACCGAGGATTACTCCAGTCTGCAACAGCGAAGGTTGCTACGCTCCAAACAAGAGCAGTGGGAGACCAAAAGCCCTGGATTTTGAGTTGCTAAACCACAATTCAAAACAGTAAAGAAGAATAACAACACACTCCATCTACAACAGTAAAGCAGGAGTCTTGTGTGCCGCTCAAGTTTTCGTCTAGTTCGGATGTTCACCGACATGTTTGCTGCTTCACTTGAATGACGTCAGCCCCCAGTTTTTCTCTGGTTGGTGGTTTCAACCCCTCTGAAAAGCATTAGTCAGTTGGGATGATTATTCCCAATATATGGAAAAATAAAAACTGTTCCAAACCACCAACCAGTTCTTTTCTTCTCCGAACGCTGCGGGTGGCGATTTTTCGCCGCTGACTTTGCAGCGGAGGTCCTTCGAGTTTGACGCCGATGTCTATGACACTTTCACCACCTCGGTGGGCGTGGCTAGCCACAAAAAATACCATCTAAGGCAACAGAACAAACCAATAATAATCTATTTTCAAAAAAAAACATAATCGATATAGGGACTTCCCAAATAACAAGAGTAATTATTAAATATTGGAACTGCCAATAAATCTTGGGTATGAAAAATAATAATAACAATGGGACGATCCCAATGCGCTAAAGCTGAGGTTCAAACTTTGGTGTTTACGGCTTTTGACTGCGATATAGTTGATAATATAGTGCTTTTACACTCCAATACGGGTGTTTCATGTTTTTTTCTTACTGGATAGAAATAATTGTTCACTCAAACAAAAAAACCATGTTTGTTTCCATGCATAGGATAGAATAACCCATCTCTGTGTGGTCTGTGTGGGTTTGTCGGAATATAGGGTGCCTCCAAGTGCATTGATTAATCACCATTTCCCTGATCAATATGGCCATTGGAGGGGTATATACCCTACTTTCAGACACACCCAAAAATCATAGTTGGTTATTTATATATATATGTACTATATAGTTATATACCCGTGATATTCCCATCAAATCCCATTGCTCTCAAAAATCTTGGTGAAATAAATCACCATTACATCCCCCTTAAGTCACTATATTGGTTTGTGAAATCAGCATTTTGGGGGTTATTGTTTTTTTTTGGGATCCCAAGTCACCATAGGTTGCAAAACTAAAAAGGTCTAATGAGATGATGAGATGATTTGGGGCACCCCCTATTGAAACCCAGATATTTCTTCCAAGCTGCAATCTTTCCACGGAACGCTTTGCTCTTGGACTTCTTGGTGTTGTGCCCCCCCCGATCCTCTAGAGCCAATAAGGCCTTGGACGCATCCTCGAAGCCTTAGGTGAGGCTGGCCACGGGCATTTAGTGGCCACCTGTATATTTAGGTATGTATATGTATACATAATTAATCATATATATATTATATATTATATATATATATATTATATATATATATTATATATATATATCATATATATATATATAATCACTACCCTTTTAAGGAGGGGGGCGTACCCAAATGGCAAGACACACATTAGACGTTTTTGAAGGTGGTGGTCCTATTAAACGTTGGCAAGCATTTATTTTTTTAACTGCGTCTTATTTGCAAGATGACATTTTAGTAGGTCCCCTCATTCTTTACGGGATTTCATTTATTTTCTTTAAAAACGCAGGGGGGCGTTCAATATTGTCCTTTGCATTTTTTTCAAACATGCAAGAACATGAAAAAAAAGTGTAAAAAAATAGTGTGAAGGTCTGCAAATAGCTGCAGAATTGCAGAAAATCAAAAATGCAAACTGGAAGTGTGTAGGTCCCCAATTGCCTGGTATTTCCAATACATTCTACACTTTTTCTACACTTTTATCATTTCCACATGTAACATAGAGGTATAGAAGGTATATTATTCCTTGCAAATTACTGGAAAATCCTTGAACTTTAAATAAATGTAAAATTAGATGTTGAAGGTCTTCAAATTTGCCTCCTACCTTTGGAAAAAAACAATAGAATATAAATAAAGATCTCAAATGGACCTCAAAAGGACTTCAAAAGAACCTTTATGGCGTCCCCATGGTAAACCCCCTTTATGTACCTACATGATCGAACTTAAACACCCTTCTGCCACGGTTCCTATCTAGCCCCCTTATGACCCTCCAACCATAATATGATAACAATCTACACATGTGTCATGTTGATTCTGAAAGGAACTGTGGAACCTGAGGTGAAGGATGGTTAAATTTTTCAATCTTAGCTTTACCTGCTTTTTTCGAGCACTTTCTGCAAGGAACAATGGACCTTATGTATAGGATGGCGTTGTTTTAAAATCTGATATTTACCTTCTGTTTTAAGCACATTCTGCAAGGAATTATTATATTATAGGCCTCAGGTGTAGTATGGTTAAATGATTCTATCTTATCTCCACCATTTTTCTTAGCACTTTCTGCAAGGAATTGAGGACCTCAAGTGTAAGATGGTTACATTTGTTTATCTCATCTCTACCTTCTTTTAAGCACTTTCTGCCAGAAATTAAGGACCTCAGGTGTAGGATGGTTACATTGTTCTATCTTAGTTTTACCTTCTTTTTGGAACACTTTCTGAAAGGAACTATGGCCCTCAGACATAGGTTGATTACACCCCCACAAAGACACCTCACAAACAGTTTACAAACTGTATCGGTATGTACCTAGACACACTCCCTTGGAGACAGAATCCTCTTAGTATGGCTAATCTGAATACTTCCAGACATAATCCCTTTGGATCCTTTTGGTATACATCCATGAAAATCCCAGAAATACCAAGAAAGCCTTGCTGGGAACATGAGCCACCAAGGTCTGGCTGCATCAAAGCTGCCCGGTTTTTCAGTCGCTGAGCGAAGCGACGCATTTGAAAAGGAGCCCAGAAGCTGCTGATTTCACCCGGGGATGGATTGGAAGGTAGCTGGATATATAGTAACCTTCCAAAGAGGTGCAGAAAAAGGATAGAAAAATAGTAACACATCCCCAAAAAAGTGGCTAATTAGTAGGTTTCATAGGTTTCTCTTCTTTTTGGTGGGGGATTCATGTGGGCAAACCATGGCAAACCATGGCTTCCATCAACCTATCATTTGGGGGTTGATTCATCATCACCAGGTCATCAGCGCCTACATCTTCCAGAAAGTATCCACGGCTTCCTGCGCGGCAAAAAGAACATATGTTGCGATGTACAAACATTTTGTTGAATTTTGTTCAGTGGTTGATCTATCTATCTATATATATATATATATATCTGGTATTATCTGCTCAAGAGAAACAAAATCGAACATCTTGACACTTCCAGAGTTACCTTGGAGTTCTTAAATAAGTGTCTGATGATGTGACAGAAGAGAAAAACAAAACTAAGTCGCCCTATCCTAGAGCAATGGATCCCACATCAGTGGCAGCTCAAAGGGACCATCTGAAGGTTCAAGTTACCTCCACACTTAACAACACCTTTGACCTGGTATGAATCACTGAATCACGTAACTTTCAGAATATAACACATAGAGTAAAATCATTAAAACATATATATATATATGTATAACATATATTACAGTATATATAGTTACTACAGTGGTTTACAGTGAACTTCTCATCTAGTTCTAAATAACGGTTCATGAAGACGTTCCAGTTCATCATCATCTTCGTCACACAGCCTGCAACTTTGGCACCGCGGTCAGGATCATAACCACCAATGCCTGGGCGTAACTTGTTGATTGGACCTCAAAAAGATGGGAAGTTGACATGGTTTGAATACATATATATATATATATTAATTATATGTTAATAGGTCAAATTAGTATGTTTTAATATAGCTTAAGATATGTTAATAGGCCAGATTGATATGTTTTAGTATGTTTCAATATATGTTTTCATATGTGTTTTAATATTATATATATATATATATATATAAATAGGTCAGAAACACCTGCCACTGAGCCAAGTGAAGTTGATCGTTAAGTTGATCTACCTCAACCCACAGGAGTTCTGGAGCCTATGAAAACTGCCGCAGATACGATGAAGAGGTAACTGTCCCTGAGATGGGTTGCAAATCTGGGCCCCGTGCAAGCCACCTGTTCAGTAAGAGCTGTTCTTGGGCTTAGATATCACTAGTGTTGACTGATGGTCAACATTTTGTTGCTTTGAGAATGTCACCAATATTCAGTGTCACTGAAGTTCCCTTGTTTTTCTACTCGAAAATCTCAAGAACTGTTGCTTCCAACTCCCATTTGGCCGTTCCAACTCCTATGTCCAAGGAGGTATTGTAACCGGCGTACCCCGAAATCTGCAGTTTGATCATCATTTCGCCATTGGAACTACCATAATTTATCAACTTGATGGGTATCCCAAAGAGAGTTCAAGACTTGGTGGCTGTTTATTCACTGCTAACTTGGTGTCATGTTCAATTGGATCCTGGTGTTGACCCAATGCAATTCCAGTGTAATTGTATAGCTACAATCCATCCAGAAACAAAGGCTAACCAAAAGCCAGTTCAATGGATTGATTGCATGGAAAATCCACAGGAAAGTACAGCTCTTGACCGATTTTCCCCAACCAAAAACTCGCGATTTTCTTCCCAAGGCACGCCATAGCAAGCCATCATGTGTCGCAGCGTCCACAGCGCAATCCGGGCGATGCCTGGTTACGAGGTCGCCAGACTACAATGGTCATCCATGACTTGGATGATCAGGATACCCCCATGACTTAGGAAACCTCCATTTAACAGTTTGCGAACTGGAAGCCATGGCCCATGTAAATGGATAATCTATGATGATTTACCTAGTAAAGATTGTAATTGTCCATTATTTGGTAAAATAAGGGACCCATTGATGCTTTGAGTTCTGATAAATTCTGACAAATTTAGGCGAAACTGAGTTGACAAAAATAACTCTGTTCCAGATTCGTACGAAGATGTACGGATAGGAATTAGTGGTTTAAGTTGTAATATGGACATTCTCAATCAGTCAGTTTATGTATCTTGTTGAGTCTTACTGTAGATCGGTTTTTGTAGAATTACGCGAAAACTATAGGGGTGCTGGGAGACAAGCTGTAAATCTTAGTCAAACCAAAGAAAGGATGGTTGACTAAGTCCCATTTTCATCCATTTTCTACATATCCAACCAGCTGATTTATTGAGATGTACAACCAGGGTTGGTCCAAGTAGCTGAAGGATAGAAGCAACAAAGCAATTGGTTGTGTAAGTCTAACCATTTTATGGGGAGACTTTATGTGAGATAGTACTGCACAAATAAAATACAGTAGATCACCAATAATGTGTGATGGCTTTGTCCGCAAAAAGGATACTTGCACCACTAAATTGCACTTCCAACGATTATCTTGATCTTCCATTGGGTTTAGGGGAAACATGGGGACAAGTTCATTTATATCTGGCTATATCGGTCCAAATGGTCGAGCCCCACTGTGACGAATATCCAGCTGGCAACTGTTGTTGTTTCTGTCACCTGATCACAGCAGTACCAAATATTTGAACACAACCATTTCAACAACGCAAAAACAATTGATCTATGCCAAACTAGTGTTGAGGACACACCCCTTGTGTCACAGTTGCTGGTTGCAGTCCATCTAGGCTGAAAACAGCATCGTCATTTTCCCATTGAACTAAGCATAAATTGGGGTACTGTATACAAACCATTGTCAAACACACCCAGAATTAATCATATTGGACCCATTGTTGGCAAAACATGTCCATCAGATCCCATTCATATCCCCATTAAGCCTCTGCAGTCATTGGTTAAATCCCCTTGCTTGATGTTTGAATCAGCAAGCCATCATTTTTGAATATTTTTGGCATTTGATTAAGGGCTTAAATCCACAATTTGCAGTCCCCCAAAACGCCTAAATTCACTGATGGGGCAGGGAAGTGACATATCTTGCCCTCTCGGCCAAACAGCCACGACCTGCCACCGGCAGGCGGCTGTGCAGCGAAACTCGTCGAATCAGGGTCAAGGGATTGGTTTCGGCTTAGGGGCCCACAAGGCGCATTTTATAGTACAATTTTAGATAAGTTTACTGGTTGGTGGTTTCAACCCCTCTGAAAAATATTAGTCAATGGGAAGGATTATCCCACGTATTATGGAAAATAAAAAAATGTTTGAAACCACCAACCAGTTTAGTATAGCAACAATAAATTGATGGTTTGTACCACCCATTTATGGTAAGATTGGGGATGGTGGATCCTCTTGCTTCACTCACATTAGTCCTTCAGGGACCACATATTTGGCCAATTGATTTCCAAGAATATGGATGTAAGCAGCGTGAAACCTGTCAATGCATTGGTTTGAGGGATCTAAAATTTACCGGATATTCCATGTCCTTTTTGCTTACCGTCAAGAATGTAACAGGGTTCACGGGTCACATTTTCCCTTACGAAAAGTCTGGGAAGGGGTAAATACCTTGGGTCTCGTGTTCTGACCTGGAATTTATGCGACAAACATTTCTGGACTTGAACAGTGTTACTTCTGTTATATTTACCATCTATGCATGGCATGGGAAAACATAGAGATTTGAGCCGAGCCACACCACAAACCATCACGGACCAAGTGATCAAACAGAAGATTTGAACAAGAAACACAAGGCAGGCGACTAAGACACATGGAATACCAACCATGGCCAACCCATTCAAGCTCCCCAAAAAGCACCAGGTATTCAGCGGAATGTACATGGGGCGTTTGTTTAGTGGGGCGTCTGTTGCGTAGGGTCTGCTCATCTTTTTTTGATACCCCAATCAACAATTGATTGGCTACGGGTCAAAACCCTGGTAGCATGGTGAGCTCCAAAATAGCTGGTATATAAATGGGTCTTAATCCCCCCCAAAAATGAAGATAAGTATCGATAAATATCGATAAGTTATAGGTATTGATCCATCCTCATTTGACAGAATAGTGAGATATTTGTGTCTCGCATTTTTAGACATGCCAACCTCGTTTACGCTGCAAGTCAAACAGCTGAGACTGATTAGACCTTGCTCGGTCAACCCTGCGGCTTGGGGGTTCCCCTTAAAGGGTCTAAGCGGCAGCTGGTAAAGGCTGAATTCCAACCTCGTTGTCCTCTTCCACATTGGAAAAAGGCACAGAAGGGTCCACAACATTGCCTCAAGCAGCTGGCAAGTATTTCATGGATCTTCAGCATGAGTTCTGGGATGTTTGGGTGACTCCCAAATGGATTCAGCAGATGGTGATTTCAACTTCTCAACCGTCCCAAGCGTGCTACAAAAGCGAACAATGAGGCAGCCTCTCCCATCCGTGATACAATCTTTGAGCTTCCGCCCTTCACCAGGAGAATAGACATTAGAAAAAAAGATCCTGATCAAACCCATCTTGGGCAAATTACATCAAATTACATCAATTTTCTCACATATTCTCAAATCAGAAATAAAGCATGACATTGAGATGATTTCTGGAATCCCAACGCATCATTAGTGACACCATTATCCTAGTCTTATGATTATGTTTCATTGTGGCTAGCTACAGGATGCTACAGGATTCTGATTCTCATCATGCTGAGCGATGCCTGGTTGATAGAGCTTCCCATTCTCGAATGTTGTAATTCCAACCATGCTGGATTGTAATCCCTTCCCCCCAATGACTTGACAGAAGCTTGGAGAAACCATCCAACACTGGATTATTAAATTGGCCTTACCGCGACCACATGAACATTTGATTTTTAATTCGCAGAAATCAGCTGGCATGACCGGAATTGAATCATTAATCATGTTTGGGATCCCATATTAGACGAGTTGCTGCTGCCAAATCTTTGCCAAACATTCCTATGGCTGTTGACTGGCTCTGTGGGCAGAGTTCAATCAAGGTCCAAACCGAGTCACCCAGCAGTTTCAGCTTTTCATCCCGCTTCACTTCGCATGATGCGGTGTCCAACCTAGATGTTGCCCGGGATTCATCGGATTCTGGGGTTTGCTGCTGTCGAAAGGTTAGAACTTAAACACATTGAAGAGTGAATTCTTCTTGCACTAGTGAACCTCATCTTTCAAACATACCATGAATTTTAAACACCACCTGTGATCCCAAACAGGTGAAAGCGCGATTCCTTCAGATTGGCAAGTTTATACAGACACATTGAGGTACCTGCGCAGAAATTTTCCCGCTGGAACAAACGGGAACAAACCTATTTTTTCTTTTCATTGGATGCTCAAAGTTGTGGAAGTCCGTACACATGCCCACCCTGACATGCCAAGCATTTGTCAGCATTATTCTGACCCATGCATATTATACATCTTTCATACGTGTTTCCCCAACCTTACCTTTAAGCCTTACTTTTCAAGCATCGTCAATGATGATGCGTTTCTTTACGTTACAAAGTCAAACGCTTCAAACACATCAAATTATATAACATATATATGTATGTATATATGACATGTGGATGTAAACAGCCACCAGTATTTCCTGCAAATATCAAAGAACCAATTTTGATCTTCCAAAATTGTGTACGTCCGAATCCAGCGGTTTGTCATAATGTTCCATATTAACATTGCCATTTTGGGGGCATACTGCATTTTCAGACACATCCAAATATCATCCACAGCGTCAACTTCCAACTTTCAAACAACCTCTACCCTCTGGTAAACTAACATAGCTATGGACAATCACCATCTTTAGTAGGTAAATCAACTATAAATGGGCCATGTTCAATAGCTATGTTAGTCATTACCAAAGGGTAACCCCTTTGCGCTCAGCCACTCCAAATCTTTCAGCTGCTGTCTCAGCCTTGCCGCTTCTGCCAGTTCTTCGTCACCTCAGTCGGGCCTGTTCATCCACACCGGACCAAAAATCAATGGATTGGTTGGAACATTTACAGGACAACCCAATATTTAATGGGAAAATCTATGGTTTCCGGTAGATGATGTTCCCCGTAAACCAATCCATTGAAACAGGAAATGGGTTGGTGACTGGATCGCAGCGAGGAAGTCACCCCTCAGCGCTTTCGAGTTCGCTCTGGGCTCCGAGGAACCTGTTGTACGCATGCTGCATGATCTCAGTTTACTCGTATTACCCTCTGGTGATGACTAACATAGCTATTGAAAATGGCCATTTATAGTGAGTTTTCCCATTAAAAAATGTGATTGTCCATAGTTATGTTAGTTTACCAGAGGGTAATTCATGCTAATGATCCAAACAAATAGATCCATATTATGTTCCACCCAAACAACTGATGGAAAGATGCCCCATCTATATAATTTGAAGATGCCCCAAACGAAACGCTGATTGCTATTGGTTGTGTGTATTTCAGATAAGGAACATGCCATTGGATCGTCTCACTCATCACACCGAAGATCCACCGAGGGGCACGGCAGCTTCTGCTTCTTCCTCTCCGCAATGATGCCCTGGCGCCCAGTGCCATTGCTGCCCCGGGAGAACTTGGGGCTGGTTAAAACCAAAGCCGAAAAGTAGTGGAATGATGTGGAATTCAGAACTTGCAGGGGGAAGACCAAGGCTTGACACTGTTGACGCCATCCAGATCATGGCTCTTGCTGGAGGCATTTGCAAATTAGCAATTCGGGAGGTTTCCAAGACCAAAATCAAAGCATTGGGATTCAAGCTCTCGGATAGCATGCTTCAAGAAACTATTATTGCTTTTTTTTTTCCAGAGCTGTGACTTGTCTGCCTCCCCCTTTTGTCGCTAACACTATGCGAGAGAGTACTTTAGATGTCCATTCAGTCACGTTGCAAACTCAATTCCATCTACCATCCGTAGTCAAACCCTATTTCCAAGAAATGGGCAATAAAAAATATCCTATTAAAAATTATGCCTTGGCCATTTGTTTGATGATCAAAAAACTGAAAGCCCCATGTTTGACAATCATTAAACCTCCACCACCATGGCAATGGACGATTCGCACGAACCTTCTGCAGGTTGTTGAGCTGCGTTTGCAAGTCTTGCGTTCCTTAAGTTGAACCATGTGAAAAAGGTGGGTGATGGGACTGGGAATTGATATACCCAATAGTCCAGGAGATTTATAGGATATGAACGATATATTAATGGAGAAATTAGTGGCATATTACATGACATGGGATTTGTATAATGGGATTGATTATATATATAAATATATATATATATATATGTACAGGCTAAGCAACAATAATATAATATTTTGATGTGTCTGAACATGTGGAATTTACAGTAGCTGCCGGTTTATGTCCATATTCCAATTGAGAAAATGGTTATTAAACAGTGGGTTTAGGTGCAATTTGGGGCTTTAGATCACAAATTATTGCAAACAACCCACGATTATGCAAACTAACTATAGAATAAGATCCCTCCAAAAAAAGAACAACTCAAGTCTAAAATGACAAGTCCATATGTGGATTTCAACGAGTCTGACATAAGATCGTCATCAGTTTTTCGGTGGACGCTTCCCAGACTTCGTCTGACGGACAAGGACTACAGGACAATGATCTATCCCAAAAATATTCTGACATATAAGCTGTCTTCCGATCAATGCAACCTGGAAAGTGTTTGGTTCGTGGTTCGTTGATCCAGTGGTAAAATTCACCGATGGCATCCCTAAAACATCCTATAGAACACCTAGCCATATCTGTATGGCTGCCTTCCATCAAACGCCATTTTTATTTCAAGAAAGACTGGGACAAAAAACGCCAAAGATGAACAGATCCGCAACCTACAACCTTGATACACATCCATAATTCCAAGATGTTCCAAGACTGTAAACAAACTTCCCAACCAAGGTTTCAGCAGCCTGCTATTCCCCAACATCTGAACGACCCACTCTGAAGCGTGAGCCACTGGTGATACTTTCTCTGACGGACCTGGGCCACTGCTGAATCAGCTTCAGTCTGAAACGGTCGGCTGGTAAGATCTGGTAAGCAAAATGAGAACCCGTATGCAATTGTGATTTATTGCGGAATAATTCATATTGGGACATTGTTATGGGATATTATGGGATATTCTTACAGAAATATCATATAATATCATGGCTTAGTCCGGGATGTCATTGATTTATCAGATTGCAAGTCATTCGCATCGGATGTCATGAATGTATTACAGTATCATCACCAACAAACCTTTGGATTAGACGAGCAAACTTTGCAGAATTTGAACGACTCCAACTTGTGGACGCTGAGACTTGATTTTGGGGGACCACAAATCAGACCCATGGCGTTGAATGACAAGAATACCTGAGAAAATGAGATACCCTCTGGTAAACTAACATAGCTATGGAAAATCACCATTTTCAATGGGAAAATCCACTATTTCTATGGTCATTTTCAATAGCTATGTTAGTCATTACCAGAGGGTACAAGGTGCCAGAATCGGGCATCGGGATGCATCCGGTGATGTTTGGATGCTTCGAAATTTGACCCCTAAACCCCCTGAAACCAAAACCACCACAAAACACGTGGTAAACACATACAAAATGAAAATTGCCTGTAAAGCTTGCCAGAAGTAATTTTCAACAACTAGCTACAACTCGGAATTGATCAACATACACATTAGATCAAATTAGGATCACAAGGGAGTCTTTTGCGGTGAACCGAATGCCATTGGCACCATCTCCATTATCTCCACGATAGAAATGCAACGATAAAATGATCCCCCAATGGTTGGTACACCCAGGTTGTCCGGTCTCCAATCTCCGAAGGGCTTGTCCAAATTCAGCACTTCTTCCACCAGCCTTAGCAGAACACGGGTGCTTGGGAATCTAGAGTTAGCTATCAACAGTCTATCAATAGTCTCAGGGTTATGAATCACAAGTTTCATATCAATAGTCTATCAATAGTCTTAGCTATCATAGTTATGAATCAATAGTTATCAATAGTCTATCAATAGTCTATCAATAGTAACATATCTACTTCTACTTGGTGTTTCGGCATAAGTGGAATACTTCCTGGTGCTCAGAGTTGAGAATTGCGGCATGGGATGATTCTTCAGAGTCAGAGTTATGGCCCCCCCATTAGGTTTGCATGATGCTGCTTCGACATTTCTTGATGGTTACATGCTAGCTATCAATAATCCCATGATATGATTGTTTTATCTTTTTGGAGTCATGCTGGTCGATCATTCTCCGCAAGCGGCGGGGAAGTGGGAACAATTTTGGGATGTGCATCGAAGTGCGAATGGTCATCATCGTAGAAAAACTCACTTACCATGACAAACCTCAGTTTCCCTTCAAAACAAAGCCAAATTCGAGTGACATTGAACTTACAGTAAATGTATGTAAATGTCAAATTTATTTAAATATGGGTTAGAATTATCATTTAAGCATACAAAGTAACATACAGTACATATTCCAAAACCATCCAAAACCAACATATAATATATCTCCCCCCAAGCTCGCCTTGAACATCACCCAATTTCAAGCATGTGTCCAAGTGCGTCTTCCAATTTTACCCATATCATCCATGGTCTTAGTGGTTTTATCTACCAGCACAAATGTACGCATAACTATATATATAAACAATATACATATGACAGGTCTAGCCATTTGTTCATTGATGCACATCGATCCATTCGTTCCAGGGTGTATAGATGTGTATAGATTAAATGCGTATCAATCAATATCCATGTTTTCATGAATTGCCAACATATATGCCATGGTCAAAAGACGTTATAGCGGGTATTCTCACCCATTCCACAATGAGAATTCTTAGATTGAATTGATTTTTTTTGGTGGTCTTTGGAGGGTCTAGGTATATAATATTATATATATATATATATATCATATAAAACCTGCATTTATAGGAAGGTTACCGGAGGGTATATCATATCATATCTGGGCAAAATACCATAATTGAAACCTGACATTCTGGGCTATTTGGATAATTCCCCTAACTATGATTTCAGAGAGGTCACAGTGAGGTCACTATAATTTACCCAGATCATAATATGGCTATGAATCAATACCTATTAATACCATTTTTAGAGGGATGAACATCCATTTACCAGCTATTTTTATGTTCACCAGGGGTACAAGGTTTTGACCCACTGCCATATATACAATCCAATGATGATTACTGACCCCAGTCATTCCATGTCGAAGTGCGACTCCGCATTCAGCTTGAAGCGTTTCCGCTGCGCCTCCAGCACTAGCGCTGGATCGCCAGCCCTGCGCGAAGTTTGGGAAGTGAATTTTATATATTGGGATCTTTGATAGTTGGCTAAGTTAGTTTATAACTCCAGTAACTAGGGTTTATGATAGATATATTCAATGGATTAGTTTAAGGGAAAATTTACAGGAAAGCACCATATTTAATGGGAAAATCTATGATTTCCTGTAGATTTTCCCTTAAACCAATCCATTGACATATCCATAATGATCAATGGCTAGTATGGTTGGGACATCCCTCCAGTATTCTGCGCAATTCATTCATCGGCTGATCAGCAAAATCAACATCTTCAATAAACATCTCTACCTTGGATCAATCAGCCATACATATTAATAAATAATATATAATGTCCTTTTGGTAAAAATAGAGGGGCCGGTTTGGTATACCATCTATCATCATTTACCTGTTAAAGGGGTTTCTTCAAACCCCTCTATTAATCAACCAACCAATGGGAAACATGATCATCTTCTCAGGCCCAAATGAACTGGCAGCTGACTCCAGAGCTTAACCAGCAACTGGGGGAGTACCACCGTGTATGTATATGTATGTAATTGTAGGTACCTATTGTATCCTATTGTTATGTATACATCATCATGTAGGATTGAAACACATAAAGTATGTATATATATCTGAATACAAAGGGTTACAGCATCTTAAAACTTGCTGTAAAACATAAATGTATCTCAAGTTGGTACTTTTGGTGGTTGATCGTTTGTTGTCGCAAAACCGGCCATGGTGTGGTAGTTTGTCGATCGGCTTGTCCGCAACCTTTAGTGGGATATTGTATGTAGTCTGTCTGGATACGTGGTGTCTTTCCATCCGGAAACCAAGACAAGCACATATTGATATGGGGGATTAGCCGCCAACAAACAATTGAACAACATCAACACAATGTGGTCCAAGGTAACTTATTTCTCCATTCACGGCCCAGAAACAGCCCATCAACCTACCCTACCAGTCACCAAGATTTGCATTGTTTTCTGCGAGACATTGCGAGACAAAAGGGGTGATTATCAACAGACTTCGATAGACATGCGTCAGCATATTTGCACTGTGTGAGAATAACACAAATTTGATGCACTGGTGATGTATAGGCATGAGTCACAATTCAAGGTCCAAGGGACGACACAAAGGCTGACCACTTCAGAAAATAAATCACACAAATCTTGAGCTTGCGCCAATTATGACCTGTATGTATCCCTTTGCCACATGGGTTCATGTTTCACCACGGTTGGCATCTTTGGTCAGACATGGTACATGTGCTGTATAGAATTGCTTGAAGGGACAAGGTTAAACTCGCAATGGATGATAGGACAATATGGTCTCCTGAGTTTCAACAAAAATTTACTGCAAACCAACCGAGGGACCCTAGTCAGTTGGGGGCCAATCTTCCAGAAAGCTTGGTTGGTGAACATCCCGACATGATCAAATGACATCAAATAAACCATGTGTTGGAGGTGTTTAGTATACCATATGAACAAATAGAATCATGATCTTCTTTTGGTCTGTCCTCGACAACTCACCAAGGTGTCATGTCAGGTACCCAAATTGGAGGTTTTAAATATGTCAAGGCTGTATGAGTATAAGGCTTATGGAAGAAAACTAAAGAACACATATGCAGCATGTGTATTATGGCATTAATATGTCCTCTGGGGCTAAAACTAACCTTCAGGACAACAGCTTGAGTGGGGGATGTCAAAAAAAGGTCCACTAAATTTGCTGCTGGATCAACTTGATCATATGCTTTTTGAGGGCCAACCCATGTTTAGGAGGTTTAGCCCTCCAAATTGATTTGAATTGCAACCTTTGGAGGTCATTCCACTTTCAGAGCAACCCAGTTCTCCGCATCTCCCCACCGATCGGAACGAAGGGAATTGATGTCAATGGGCATCAGCAAGCGACATGGCTGGGTTGTGGTCGAAGCGATCCTGTTGGGTTCAACAGTAAAGTCGTTCCTTCACTGGTGATTGCAACCCCCTATAAATATTAGTTGGGAACATCATCCCAAATATGTATATATATATACATACAATTATATATCAATATATCCCAAATAGTGTTGAAAATCAACATGTCTAAAACCACTGACCAGTTCATTTCCAACATCAATCCTTGAAATTTCGGGCCCCCAGGTTCCAAGTGACTACAAATGTATACTACACAAAGGCTTGATATTCCCAATGCTGACCCCAATTATGGGAACCTGGGTTTAAGCTGAAAGCCCCGTCACACACACAAATGTTTTGCAATTTTTGAGCGCAAAACCTCTGTTCCTTTCTGGGGGTACCCATCAGGTATACTGAGATGACACATGCCCGCTTTTGTCTCATCTGTTTCAATCCGCTAAGCCATCAAGCCATTAGATATGTATATATATATATATAGATATGCATATAGCAATCCCCAAATAGATACAAAAGTGTTTCCAGGCTGGTATAGATGATATTTTCCACATGTTCCAGGTATCCAGTTTTATATGTGTTTTTTGTTTATACATAAATAGATAGATAGATAGATCGATAGATAGATAGATAGATAGAGAGATAGATAGATAGATATGATATACACACTAATTGTGGACTGCGCATGATTTCCATAACCCTCGCTGGGTACTTGCAAAAGCTGCAGCCAAAGCATCGGACCCGAAAAAAGTGCCTCTATATGAAACATGTGTGCAACTGAAGAACCATTGAAAAAAACCCTTTTGTCATTTGGTTCTCTGGATTAAACATGATTGTATACTATAGTTACGCTTACTATAGTAACTAATGGCTTGGATCAAGGGCTATGCCACTATGCTCTTTTGAAATTGGACCCACCTGCAACAAGCCTTTTACCACAGTGACCTGGCTCACTGAGATCCACAAAATAGCCAAGAAAACCATGGCCATGTTTTATTTACGTAAACCCTCCCTGCAATCGAAACCGGAACATCCAGAACTCTGTTTGGCTAAACACTCACACAAAAAACACGAACTTATTCCATGGCTAGCCTGACCCAATAAAAAATGAATATCTTTCCAATCAGATGATGAAAAAATCCTCCAACAAACATGGCAAACATTGCTTCAGCATGATTCCACCTTGGTTCCGCAGCTTCGACCTACCGGAAAAACAACAACAGCCATCCCCACCAGGGGCCAGCAGTAGTGAGCTGGTCTATTTTTCCCCAACTGGCATGATATAGCCCCCATATGCCACCATTCCAAATCCCATTTTTGACCAAAAAAAACAACACGTTTTGTCTCATTTTGATAGACATTTATAATATGTTATAATTATAGACGCAACACAACATGGCTTTGCTTTGGTCTAGAAAGGTGTAGTTTTACCATGTTTTACCCCATAAAAAAACCAAGCATCATGTGGGATTCACCCAATTTCATAAACCATCCATCCCCGAAAGGTCAGTTTCTGGCCTTGGGATCCTTGGGTTTCCCACCGCCCACATCCCGAAAAAATCCATGAACAATAAGCACATATTCTGAATCATTTATTCACCATTCTTCACCATTCATCTGGGTAAATTATAACTATTCAACCTGAATTATTGGGCCCACCATGGGGATACCTCTTTCTAACCATGATTCCAGTGAGATCACGTGATTTTAGGTCACTATAATTTAGCCAGAAAAAAATCATCAGAAAGTCAAGGACAAAGCCACCAGTCACCATCCCGCCGGCTCTTTTGCCGCGTCCGGTCAACCGGTCGACGAACCGAAGGCGTCTCGTGCGAACTCGATCAACCGTGGCGGTGAAACGGTGCCGTGGAGCGGATCGATAGCTCAAAAGTGGCCATAATTCGATCACTGATTAGGGGGTTTAATACGGTTTAAACCTCCAAAAATATGTATTTTAACAAGTAAACTAAGATAAACCAAGTAAACTTCAAAAACTTCAGACATATGGGCAATGGCAAGTTGAACAATAAAGGATTGAGGCATTTTATCAGGTGCCGATTTCTTGGGACTCTCGAAGTAATCGAACCTGGCAACGGGAGAAGTCACATAACATGCTGGGATGAGATATGCCATATGGATATATTGGGGTAGCTGCTTCGATGAACCAACTCATGTGGGGAAATGGATGAAAAAACTAAAGCAATTGTAAATTTGCTATACCCTCTGATAATCAACCATGGGCTAGCTGGAAAATCCAACGTTTGAAAAGTTTGTAGAGGATTTTGTCAGCAAGAAACCTCCATTGCTGGACTCCAGATTTTCCAGCTCGCCGCATTTGATGACACCTGAGGCTATGCATATCTCGGAATCCAGTTGGAAGATCTCAGCTACCAAATCGTTGGAACAGATTTTTAAATGAAATTTATCCATATGGAATCCATATGGAGGTTTCCGTGCATACTGCACTAGTAATCTTTTCCAGCACATTCGAATCCAGAAGAGTTCGGGATCTGATAATCTATTATCATCTAGTTAAAAAGGTGTCCTAAAGCGGGGTACGAGTACCGGCGCCAATAGCGACCCTAAGGAATTTGAATATTGTTCAAAATGGCAAGAGCTCAAAACCTGCATTTCAGAACATTTTTGTGTGGAAGTCAAGATTTCAAGGCTTCAAATTCGTTGGTATTTGCAGGAAGGCCATTCTTGATTTTGGGCCATTGGAAATTGGAATTGTGGTTTTCAAGACTTCTTTTAAGCCAGGCACCCAACCTTCTCACAGCAACATATTGTTTCCTGATTTTCCTGGGTCATCGTCTGAGTCTATGTTCCATGATGTTTACTTGATTTTGCGTAGCATGACGTATGTCACGTGAAGCTAAATTCGAGTACATTAAGCTACCGTTGTGTGCAAGTTCTATTGAACATTATTGCACTCCCCCAGCCCACCCGAAAACCCCACCATGAAAAGCAAGTACCGTAACATCATGTATGATCATGTATGTTAGTGCAGGTCAACGTCAAGTAGCGTGGCATCCACTGAGAGTACAAGACATGTTTGCAGGTGCAAAATATGTTCAAGTACAGTGGCGTTTAATGATGTATATTAGTTCAACTTAAACTGAACATAGCATAGCATCATCTATGTTAGAAGGAGTCAACATCAAATACCGTAGCATGAGTTATATTAGATAAAGTTACCTTTCAGTCACTGTCAGTAGCGCGGCATGGCATCATCAGCACCTTACAAGCAACGTCAGGTACCCTCTGGTAATTTAACGTAGCTATTGAAAATTGCCATTTATAGTTGATTTACCCATTAAAAATGGTGATTTTCCATAGCTATGTTAGTTTACCAGAGGGTAACATCGAATTTTCTGCGTGTGCAAGTGCTATTGAACATTATTGCACCCCACCCCACCACCCCCCCCACCAGCCAGAAACCCCCATAAGAAAGCTGCGTTTTCCTATGGGGTCGCTAACAGCGCCATTAGCTAAAATGGGGGTACCCCCAAATCATCCAGTTTGGATCATTTTGGTATATTTAAATAAGATTGTCCATTACAAACCACCCAGCCATTTGTGTATCCCCATTGCTTCAATAGGCTTTGAAGTCGATTCGCCCCAGCGACGTAGCATCTGTACTGGCTTGTAGACATTTCTTGAGGCAGAGACTCGTCTGTCGTTCCTAATCAGTTACCGGAAGTATCGAAAGGTTACATCCAAAATGTATAGCAGTATAACAGTCATAGAAAGTCATAGAAAGTCATAGACAGTCATAGAAAGTATCGAAAAGTAATGTCCAACTATCAACTATGTGTATGTGTATATATTATTATATTATATTATATTATATCATATTATATTATATGAATAGTGGCAAATTACCATTCTATCTGTTTGGTGGTCCAAAGGACTAAGTCCTTGATTGTCCGGGGCAAAGTCCATCGACAAACCCGAGGGGATTGTCTGAGCCACGAACCAGGGATCCCTAGGAGCAGTGCTATACTATTTGGGTATATCTGATAGGGCACACACACAGAAATCCCGTGGTTTGAAACATCAAGTTAAAACAAAACACGTGACAGGTTGAAGTGTACCCATTTTATCCCATGTTCAGATATAATTGTTAATTACTGGCGTGTTGCGATTTAAAGTAGTAAAAGGATTTGGCCTCTCTCAGTTCTAAACGGGGTTCTATATCCATGTACCCCTAAGTATGATAATGTAGCAATTAGAGCAACGCCCGTAAAAAATAGAATCACAATTTACCACAACTTTATTAGTAAATCATATAGATTTAATATTTTTGGGTAGAAACCCATTTATGTTCATTTTTTTTTGGGGTAGCTATGAATGGGTCAGTTTGTAGACACAATTACAACTGGAAGGGGCCCATGGGCCAATGGGGCGTGTCCACCGGTTGTCTTCAAGTTTGACTCCTCCCCACATCATTTCTGGATACTGTATATACTTCGTACCAATTCCTACTGCAACACAATCTAATGAACCGCAGAGTTCTTCGTCAACATGTAAATTCTAAATGATTTCAACCACTAAAACCAGCCATCTAATAGTTGATAACCATTAACAGTTGATTATCACTAATAACCAGCCATCTAATAATGTTGTCAACCACTAAAAGTTGATTATGTGAGGTGACTAATTTGTCAACTCCAGAACAACCCCCAAATTTGGGGCGTGATATTCTGCTGGAGCCAACTAAACTAAGTTCAGCAAATCATCAGTCCGACGTTTTTTGGGGGTTAATATGGCTTAATCCTCCAAGTAATCACAGGAATCCAGGGTTGACGAATCACATCCTAGCTCTTATCTAGCTTTTATCTAGCCCAAATGACATGGATAGCTAAGCTCAGATCATTGCCCGGTGTCTACAAGTTTCCCAGTCCCGCTAACATGTCGACCAGGCATCACTGGTCGCCATGTGACTGGCTTTTGTGGCCTCCCTCGAACATCCAAGTCTCGCCTTTCTGGTGGTTTAAAAACCCATCTGCCAAAACCATGGAAGCATTGCACAGTTATGGCCCTTAACAGCTTTAAATTGGTTTATAATGATATATACCCTCTGGTAAACATACAAAAAGCTATTGAACATGGTCATAGAAATAGTGGATTTTCCCATTAGAAATGGTGGATCTTTCCATAGTTATGTTAGTTTACCAGAGGGTAACATATATAACCTTAGTTAATTGTTTATTGGCCATAACTGTGGGGACCATCGTCTCATTTGGAGCTTGCTGGTTGAAACCCATCTAAAAAGTCCGGTTGAAGCACAAGAATTGATAGGGTCCCGGGTCAAAACCGATGAATTTACCCTCTGGTAAATAAGCATAGACCCTGAAAATCACCAATTTTTAATGGAAACTAGTCTTCCAACCCCGACAACTGCCAGGGTCGAACTGTTAATTTACCAGAGGGTACGTGCTGAATTTGGGGGAATCAACATCCTGCGCAACTATTTTGGGTTGCGCTTGGCTAGGAACCTGGAGCTAATAGCCACATTTGAAACGAAACCAAGCCAGGTCACTCCTGGAATGATTTGCCGAAGCGGATCGTTCAGAATCCAAGATGTCAATAATTGTCAATAAAACAACTAATGTGTTATCCTATAATATTAAACTAACATTGATTTAGAAAACCATCATTTTTTTATGGGCAATTCAACTATATATATAATATAAATGGTCATTTTTAATAGCTATGTTAGTTTACTGGTATAAGAAACTACAAGGGATGGTTTTACCACGTTACCCTAGTGCCCCTAGTGCAGTAGTTATACCTTCTTCGAAGTGGAAAAAACACTTCGTTCAGTGAGGTTTGAGTCCTTGGGGGAACGGTCCCTGAACTGAAACCCTGCAATGTTCACCTAAATATCCAGAACTTGTCACTTGGAACGAGCAGGAAGAGAAAATGAACTCATTTAGTACAATTGCAAATACACATGATGCCTGCGTGTATATATATATATTATAATTATATATAGTGTATATATATATATAGTAATTTAATTATATACAATATATACAGCATTATACAGTATGTGTATCTGTACTGTATATGGATACGGTATGTGTACACACCCATGCCCATCTAAATAAATAAATACATATATGTGTATATGTATATATATATATTCAAACATATACAAACGCATATTAATATGCATGACTATATATATATCATTATATATCTATAATATTATAAACATATAAATGCATTGACCTGAATTTCTTGCACATGAAATAAAGGGCGTTGTCATGGCTTTGCAATCCAAATCTTACGGATGCTTTCTCTCAGACCATGAAAAACATCTGGCAGCTGCAAACAGTTTCAAGCTTGATAGAATGACATCATTTGTGCCAAAGAAACACGTTTTTTTTTTTTATCTGTCTAGGCCCTCTAACTTGCGCAAACAAGTTTTGTTCTTCTGGAGGCAGCCACAAAGGCCAACAGAAATTGTCCCCATCCCCCACGTGGGGGTGCGAATTGATGGATTCAAAGCGGCTGAAACGATGCCTCTGGGACCTTTCTTTTCTGCCCAAGGGGCGAGCTAATGATGCACATTGGACGAGATAGACCGGCAAGGACCCAGAGAAAAATTGGAGTTGAACAAAAATCCCATGTATATCCAAAAATGGGAAACATCCATGTATATCCAAAAATCCATGTATATCCACGTATATCTTTTTCATTGCCCATTTTTGGGCCTTTGGGGTAAAGTACCCTCTCTGTTTCTGCACAGAGGCAACCGCTTTGATCCAGCATGGAGTCTCCGCGTTCTGGGCGGCTGGTTCCTTCGGAGCCGGCAGCGTTTATCCGTGACCTCGTGGCCTGGCAGATGGGCTGGACCACTGGAGCGGTAACTTTAGGAAATAAACATCATATGGATATAAATATGATAACTTTATAGCTACTGTATATCCATATGATATATTTATATGTTCATATTTATAAATGGCCATATTAGGGGGGTTCCATAAATATAGCTACTGTACCCCAAATGGATCATTTATAATATTTTATAATGGACAATCCATCTGTAAATGGATGAGAACTGGGGGTACCCCCATTTTAGGAAACCCCCATCTTTCACCAACAAATACCTTACTGCGATCCAGTGATTCCCAAAGGGAATAGTCAACCATCGAAACCAATGCGGACATGGCACCGAGACAAATGCTGCATTTTTTCCGCCACAAGGCTGGAAATATACTAATCAACCCAAACGGGATCATAGGAATGATAGGGGTATTTATGTAACAAGGGCTCCAACAAACTTGCTTCCGCGTTCTCTGTCTCGACTGTGACAATCTCTGGTAGGCCAGCCCGGCCACCTTGGTTCCCAACACGCCAAGGCCAGAAATTTTAGCCAGTAGTCCCCGTAACCCGGTACTTGCTCATGCCCAGAATGGCAACCACATCTGCAACACCTTGTGCTTGTGGGTTCAGCTGGCCATCCCCTCCTCGCCACACATGGCTAGAGATTCCAGAACCAGATGCATCAGGCAAGTCCTCCGGCAGCTCGGCTACTGCCATGACCCATCACCCAGGCAGTGAACACAAAGTGGTATGCTTGATGTGCTAGGATGTGAATGACCCGGCGGGCCTGACTAGAGGTATCTGCCCGCCAGTTCAGATTTCTGTAGAAAATGATTGCTTATGAGTTACAGTACATATACCATCATATACCCCTATATGATTGAGAGTACATATATATATATATAATAAATAGTATATATATAATTATATATATATACCCCTTTGATTATTGGCTATAAAGATGTATAAAACCAGATGAATTTTCATTGATTCCCCTAGCTCGAGCAGGATTCCGACGCCAAGTCGCTAGGGATCCATCGCAAGTCTCCCAGCATTTGTGGTTATACCACCCCCCAAAAAAAATATGTTTTGGGGGATGGTGTATTGTTGGGTTTAACACCGAAAATTGCAGTCTATTCTTAATCCAGTCATTCTTAAAATTCAGAAAACATGTCAAGGGAAGAGTCAATGAGTGGAGCCTGTGGAGCCCCAATTTATAGCATGGAAGACACCAATCAGTTGCCATATCAGTTGCCATATCCACGGACAAAGCTTTCGGGCAGGGACCATCCTGGCCATCCAGGCCCTTGAGAAAATCCACGGGATTGTCCGTCACGACTCAGGGTTGACAAAAAGGGTTGAAGGAGCAGAATGATCGTTTTTACACATTGCTTTAGACCAAATAAACCATAATAAACCCCCATTCCAAGGATGTTCATCCAATCTAACATGAAAAAAATGGGGCTGTACATACATTTGTGGATACATGTGTGGATAAACCACGTGCCATGTGTTGACCACATGTGCGGCCTGTCTGGTCTGTAAGGTAGGCCACCAAAGTCGTGAGAATCTGCCCAGAAACATAACTCATCCTTTGCCCCTAAATATGCATTGTATTTACCCATAAATACAGATAAAAGATGATAAAAGTGCAGGTTAACATCCCAAAAAATGTTGGGTTTATTTCCCCACGAACAATGAACAGAACCTGTTGCTGTTGGGGACACATACTTACACTGTGATGGTTTTATGGTGACAAAATGGGTAGATTGACGGTCTCCCAGTGTTTCTCAGATGCGGTCCCATCAATGAGTAGCTATTTTCTGGTGTTCCACGGATCATTTGTTTGGCAAACTCATGTCCAGTTGATGTAGTAACCAATATTGAAAACATCTCTCCCCACGCCAAGGCGTGCCTCCAGTATTATCGTATTCCGAGATTCCTGACATCGCCAAGGAACAATCAGTATAATGCGGGCTGGATTGCCGGGAAAAAAAGAGTAATTGTGCACAACGGGATTCTTGTGAATTCTTCCCCTCAAAAACGGGGATTTCACCATTGCAAGGAACGAACCCAGCGGAGAGAACTAACTTTAGATTGCAGAGACACACGCGGTCAAGGGGGAAGTTTCGTAGCTTGAGTGCTTGGAGATATTGAATAATTCCAGGTGCCAAATAAAAAAAAATCTGATATCGTCTAGTTATTAACATAGCTATGGAAAATTGCCGCTTGAAATAGATGATCAAAATGAATACTTCCGATTTACCCATGATTCCAATGATTATTTTCCATAGCCATAACAAACTGTTAAATTACCAGAGAGTAATTCCTGATTGATCACCGGCAGGTTGGACCATCCTTGTCCAGTGATACCTGGCTCAATGTTTCCACACGTCTGTAATCGCTTCTTCAAAAGTATAGATGTAGTGTAGGAAGGAATGGATATTCTGGGTTAGTTTATGTTAGTTTACTCTTGTTCAAACTATTTCCCTTGTATATTGTTTTCTTCTCAAAAGACTCAAACGAACTACCCAATCAATGTCAGCCAAGTAGTCAACTGAGCAGTGTTCAAAACCCCTGCTGGTGAATGATTATAGGCCAATATAATTGGGGATTATAATAATCCAATAGGGGAATCCCTTTCTTAACCAAGCAGTATAATGGAATGACGGAATGACATTTAACGCCTGCCTACTCCCGTCCTCCAAAGCATCGGGACGGAAGAGTCAGTGTCTACAAACCTGCGCGGCTGGGGTGGGATTCATATGGGGATGGGTCAAGAGTCAAAACCTATGAATTTACCATATTTCGGGGAATAAACGTCCAATAACCAGCTATTATAGGGTACCTAATGTACCGGGGTTTTGACCCATAGCCATATATTCTTTATGTTTATACTCTACAACACAGAAACAACTTTCCAACAGTTCATTTGGTGGTGGGTTGCTAATCAAACATGGTTTTTGAACGCAAGTAATTATGTTTGATAGGATTTCAATAGCATCCAGCCAACGAAAAAAAGGTCCTTTCAAGAACAAGAGATGAATATTGATCTGGGTCAACATGTGTTTCCGCTCATTTTTAGGATCGCGAACATCCCATTTCTGGGTACCCAATTACTTAAGGTATACTCATACTGCCATGTCCATACCTATGATGCTGAACACTGTTGGCTGTTGACAAACCGCACAGACTCCTACATGTTTCCTTGGTGGCTAAGACACCTGTATATGCTGTATTAATGGCTAACCTTACATAAAATAGGGGTATATACCCCAGTCATCATCCATTTATAGATGGGATTTTCCATGAAATAAACCATCCAGCGATATATTGGGGTAACCGGGTAACCCCATTTTCAACCTACCCCCAACACATTCAGCCACGGTTGCTGATGGGATCCCAGCCCACCTGTGTCAAAGATGCAGGGAAGACGAAGGCCTCAACATGGGGAGACAAGCAATCACCGGGATCAACAAGAAACACATGATAAAACATGCAATATCTAAATGTCAAACATGCATTTGTGTGTCTGTGTCTGTGTGTCCGAAGATATTTCTTTGGATACATGCAAACAATCAAACACACACGCTCTCTAAATATGCGCACATGTGAGAGAGAGTGGGACATGGGTGCAAAGTTGTGTCATTCCTGAAATTGCAAACATTAGATCCATTGGTACATTAGAATTAGAATACATTAGATCCATTATGGTATAGGTAGTGTGCAGCAAATCTCCACAAACTACCTGTCCTAAACCTAAGGCCCATCTCCCCGAAAGGTCAACATGGCGGGTTTCCACAATGGCCACGGCCACATGGGACCAGTTGTTGCTCCTGTTGCTTTTGCAAGCCACATTGCATTTGACTAGCTATCTATCTGTATTTATCTATGTCTATGTCTATATCTATCTATAATTCTATATCCATCTGCATCTAGTTGTCGATTTATCTATCTAATGATACCAGTGCCATAAGAGTTGCTTTTCTTGATTTGCATAGCCAATATTGGCATTTTGTACCTAGAAAGGAAGGGGTAACTCTTTCCCTGACTAACTGTTTCTTTGCTAACTCTTTCTTTGACTACCTCATATATCCTGACTAACTCTTTCTTTGACTAACTCTTTCCCTCACTAACTCTTTCTTTGACTGACTCTTTC
>Ga0126342_10002694_pt1 | contig 28197 bp, 21 predicted proteins | sample Cyp1metagenome_FD_92528 | JGI IMG/M metagenome (GOLD analysis project Ga0126342, IMG submission 92528) | Coral microbial communities from Lord Howe Island, Old Settlement Bay, Australia - Cyphastrea 1 metagenome | ecosystem: Host-associated > Invertebrates > Cnidaria > Coral ... | reverse complement strand
CGCAGAGAGTCGGCGAAGAGAGTTGGCAAAGAGCTTGGCGAAGAGTTGGCAAGGCGGAAGTGCAGGTGGAAGTTGATGCAGACATGGTCGAGGAGAAACTGAAGGAGGAGGCGAGGAGGAGGAGGACGAGGAGGAAGAGGACAGCTAGTCGAGGAGGAGGAGGAGGACGAGGAGGAGGAAGATGAGGCGGAGGAAGAGCGCTCTGATAAAATCTAACAACCCTCACCTGGCAGGTGGGGAAAAAACAAAATTTATTCAGAAAACAAGACTTAAATGAGTGGTGTTCAAGACGATTTTTCTGTAATTTAAGCAAGGATAAACCAGCCATATATTTTGATGGTTGTACCCGTAGACATGGTAAAATTGGGGATGGTTTATGATTGCTGCACCAACATTCTGACATTCTTGGGCAGAACCAATAATTCATATCAATGAAGCGGTTCCAAGAGTCCAACGAGCCTTTTGTTTGTCAATGAACTGGGTGATTTTTTCACCCATAAACACCAGCTATAGGTTGACATGAAAAACCTAATATCTTGGCTTGAACTGACCCGCAGCAATGCCCGATTTTACCAAAAAAATGATCGATGAGTCTAAGCACCCTCTGGTTTAATGATATAGTATCTGGTTGGTGGTTTGGAACAAGCCCTGGCCCAAAACCGTGACAGACGGGCGGCTTCGCATGCTGATGTTTGGGAGGTTGTAACCCAATGATTGGTTCTACCGAACAAACTTGTTTCGCTTCGCTGTTTTGTCCTCAATGGTCTTGCTTTAGCAATGGGGCCCCAGTGTCGATGGTGATTGACAACGTCATCTGGGCACAAAACTCTGGTGTGGGGAAGGCAGTTCCCGGTGGGCAGGTGGTACGTTTAGTTGGACTTATTCCCCCTGAGGTCACTAGCGCTACCAAGGTCACCGTGGTTTCTGCGTCCTTCTTGTCTGCTGGCCCCGTGGTTGATCTGGTTTTGGACGACTCCAGTTTGGTTTTGGCTCACCGGCCTTTGTCTGCCGACCATGTCTTCAACCTTGTTGAGTTGTGCTCTGGTGTTGGAATTTCGTCCATTGGATTTTCTCGAGTCGGTTTTCGACATAGGTGCTCAGTCGAACGACAGCCAAAGCTTGCTGAACTTCATAGCCTGCTGCACCCACAGGTTCCAATTGTATGTGCCGACATCACCCAAGACACAACAGCCGGCCTTGTTTTTGCGCATTGCCCTGACCCTTGCACCATCATGTCAGGCATAGCATGTCAGCCGTTTTCACGAGGTGGCTCACAACGAGGTCAGCAGGACAGCAGATCCACATCACTCCCAGGCACCCTCCGTATGATGTACCTGTTGCAGTCTCCTGCATTGGTCTTAGAATGCGTGGTGCCCGCCAGAGACAACATGTATGTCCGAGGTCACTTGCAGGCTCTGGTGGATCAACTGGGATACCATGTGGTTGAATGTTCGCTGCGCCTTGAGAATGTTTGGTCAGCTTGCAGATACCGTTGGTGGGTCATCGCAACGCATCCATGCATTGGACCAGTGAAGATTCCAGCCTTCCCAACAGGCTCATCGCTGGTTGTCAGAGACCTCATGCCGTATGTACATAGATGGCCATCAGATGACGAAACCCAGCTCATTTTGCATGGACCGGAACTTGAACGTTTCCAACTGGGTGGGCAGTCACTTCGGCAACACCAGGTCAAGCCTGACATCAAGCTTCCAACTGCACTTCACTCATGGGGAAATCAGACGCAGCCGTGTGAATGTGAATGCAGGCCATCAGGTTTCAGTGATGAACTGTTGACCACCAAAGGTCTGTACGCTCAGCTCCTGCAGCTTCCAGCAACAGAAGGACAGGCAGGAGCATGGCGACACTTGCATGTGCTGGAAGTTTGTTTGTTGAATGGAGTGCCTTTGAACCTTCCATGGGGTTGCAACCAGCGGCTCAACTTGTGTGCAATTGGACAGATGGCATGCCCGATGCATTCAATTTGGTTGGCAGCTTCGCTTGCACGTCACATGCAAATGTTGTTTACGAATACCAGCCCCGCAGACCCAACTGCACTCCTCCAGGCGCTGAAACATGAAGTCATGACTCAAGGACGTGACCTTTTCCCGAGCGTCCCACGTCAGCCAATTGCTCCTGACAGATGCGCCATCACCATCCAAGAGCCAGGACTTAGTGCATGGACTTTGGTGTTTCCTCCAACAACGGTAGTCAAGGATTTGATCCTGGCACATGGACGTCTTCATGCAATCCCCCTGGATGAAATTTGGGTCAAAGATGATGAGAACAACCTCACAACACATGAAGCGAAGTTGTCACTGTTCCCCCGTCTCACCATTGGCAAGTATGAGGATTTGTACCCATATGACCCTTCGATTGGATCCGCTGAGGTACCACAAGCTCTTGCAGATCTGAATGCGGACACTCAGATGGATTGTCTTCTGACCATGATGTGCCTGACAACCGTCCTGAGACCATCGACTCCCGCGGCTCAGACTCTGGCCTTTTGGTTCCGTCTTCTGCGTGCCCCTTTGATTCCACCGTCAAAGGATTGTTGGAATTGCGTGCTCCTCAGCTGTTGGCGATGTTGCCACCATTAGTCCCCGCGATGTTGAACTCTGTTCATCCATGCGGCGTCCCACTGTTCCAGTCGACACAAGACTCTCCTTGCTTGACAACCAGGCACATGCATGGGCTGATGATGAAGTTTGGTGGCATTTGAGCGCCATTGCCGTTCCGAAACCCAAAGAAACTGCCATCTTGGATCCGTTGATCGCACACACATGGCTCACAGCAGGCACACCGGCCGCGGTGCAGTACTGGGCCTCCATGCAACCCAGATTCAACCGCATTGCATCTGTTGTCCTGCTTGATGGCCACTGGACTCCTTGCATTTGGATTTTGAGACCAGCTGAGTTGGAAGTCATCCTGTGGGAACATGATGATGTGGACATCAATGGTTTGAACTGTCTCCATGGACTTTTGAGCTCGGTGTTTGGGTTACCACACTTTCGCACGTCATGCACTCGTCGCCAATTTGGAGAACAAAACTGTGGTGCAGCCGCCATCATCTTTCTGCAGCACCGTTTGACAGGCACCGCTTTGCCAGAAACAGCCGCTCAGTTGCAGGATGCAGCAGATGAACTCCGTGAAGCGTTCCGGCAGTCAATGGAAGGGTTCAACCAGGTTCCACGACCATGGTGTTGGGGCTCAGGTATCACAGATACGCAGTCCGTGCTCAACGCCTTGTTGCAACAACATGGAGTGCCAATTCATGCAGCCCCGACCAGAGCCAAATTGGTCCTGCAAAGCATTGGCCAAGATGCCGTGACCAAAGCCTTGAATGGAGTTGCACCATGGAGAACCCTGAAATCACTTGCCAACCAGCAGAAGCCAGCGCTCCAACTTGTCATGCCAGATGAACTGAACACAGTCATGCAGGAACGCAAAGCCAAAAAGGCCAATCCTAAAGCCACTGGACCCAAGGTCATGCCGTCCAGACCCATGGACATTGACCCAGCCAAGTTGACCTTAGCCGACGCTTCTTTTCAGATGGATGCCGGAGCCTTTGCTCCACAGCTTGCTGCATCACAGGTTGGACCACTTGCCGTTGGAGTTGCGCTGATGTCCTTTGCTGAAGCCAAACCCTTTTTGCAATCGGGCCAGACGCTGACAAACAAAAGCCTTGCCATCTTAGTGATCAATGGACCAGATGAACTGCATACCACCTTGCAATGGGCATCGATCCGTTTCGCAGCTTGCTGTGCAGTCAACAATCAACCAGTGTTGCTGTCTGGTCATTTGGTCCAACTTGGAGTACAGCCGATTGTCCCTGTCTTTACTCATGGTGGTCCCACTGTCCAAGACGTCCCAGTTGCATGCGCCCGCATCACAGTGTTTGCAGACCAGTGGCCGCATGATTGGTCTAGTTTGGCAGATCACCCGTTCAAACAGGTTTTGCAGATCCTTCCACCACTGCAGACGTGCCGAGAAGACAGCTGCCAATGCGGCAAATGGCATCCGACAGGTCCCGACACAGCTCAAGATGCCCTGCTGGACGTGTTTCGCCGGCAATTCTTTACAGATGCAGGCAGACCCACCAAACATGCACAGGCCAGTCACTTCAGCGTTCAGGTCAGGTATCTGAAGTCCCAAGAACTTGCCCTTCTGCAGTTGTCAGGACTCCATGGGGTGTATCTTGAGCCCAGACTGCCAGATGCATCGGCTCCAACAGATGAATACCAGGTCGTTTGGCTCCCACAGGCCGACTTTGCCACTGCCCAGCACCAGTCCAAATGCGAGCCGATGAGCCTTGGCCTTGCACGATCCGGACGAAGGTATGGACCCCGTGTCACAGCCAAGAACTTCCAGCAAGTTTTTCAGAAGCTGAAGCCGGATGGACAGTTCCTCTCACCAGGTACCAGGCTTACCTGGCAATGTGGTCCTTTTCCATATGGTAGCGACCGCAAATCCATCGGGCGAGTTTTTGCAGACTGGGCTTGGCAGGCGAGACCTCTTCAACCTGCCAGACCAATTCCTGGAGGAGTGATGTGGCTTGTCCAATCGGTGACTGACCCTCCGCACCTGGTGTACAACATGCAGCATGGCCAGGTCATGATCTCCAGATGTGACTCAGTTCGTGAGGGCATGGCAGAGCATGGCACAGTGATGGGGCCACAGAGCACCATCGAGTTGTGCTCATCCAAGAGCACCCTGGATCCTTGGACAGTTCAAGACCCATGGCAGCAGGCATTGACCAAGGTTCCTGCCCAGCCAGCGCCCACCATGACACCACAACTCCAGGAGTTGGAGGAAAGACTGGAACGTAGTATCATGGAGAAACTCCCCATGGACCGCATGGAAACCGACGACACAGAGGATCGGTTGCAGACCCTGGAGAAGCAGATGCAGCACCTTGCAAATCGCCATCAGGCGTTAGAGGGGACTGTTGCTGAAAACCATCGCCAGCACTCTGCCCAGGTACAGACGTTGCAGGCCCAGATGATGTCCCAAATGGAGGTGCAACGCACCCACATGTCCAACATGTTCGAGGATCAAATGAGCAAGCTGGAGACCATACTTGCAAAGAAGGGCCGTTTTGAATGAAGGTCCGGTAGCCACAGTGCCACAACCCGACCTGTGGTGAACCATCGCTTTCGAGCACCAGGGTTTTTCATATGGATTTTCCTTGTCCTTAGTATGTTTTGGGGTGCCGAGTGCCGCATTGGCGAAGCCAAGACGCCAGGTCCTGCAGCCGCCGACGACACCTGGTCCCTAGGGGTTTGTAACCCATCAGGGTTACAGGGTAAAAGCGTTCTCCTTGCTGGAGTTGACACAGACATCATTGCAGTTTGTGAGACCCACCTCACATCCACTGCTCGTTCCGTTTTGCAGCACAGCCTGAAGTCGCACAGCCAGTACAATCATGTGATCACAGGTTTCCCCTTGCCTGCCCGGATCAACACCAACGATGCTGGCCAGTACTCTGGAGTTGCGACCATCGCTCGTGTTCCTGCCCGCGCACTTTGCGCATGCTGGCCCCCAGACCTTTTTGAAACTGGCAGGGTCCAAATCACTGGCACATTCATCAACCAAACATGGATCACTGGAGCAGTCATGTATGGTTACCCACAAGGCAAGGTCCATCACAATGCTTTGGCCCGCTCTTCCGACATGCTGGAGTTTTTGATTGGCCATATGACTCAGGTTGCATCCGGCCCTCGGTACTTGTGTGGTGACCTTAACCATGAACTTGACCAGCTTCCTGTCCTCCAACGCCTGGTTCAGCTTGGCTGGCGTGAAGCCCAAGACCTTGAATGCCTGCGTACCGGAATCCAGCCTCAACCAACGTGCAAGGGATGCACACGCAAGGACATGTTGTGGATTTCGCCTGAGTTAGTCCCGTTCTTTCGGTGTGCCTTGGTGGACCATGACCGTTTTGCTGACCACTCAGTGTTGCGAGCGTACTTTGCTCAGGATGGTGCTCTCTCTAAACGCTACTTGTGGCCAAAGCCCAAACCAGTTCCATGGAATCTTGTCCCACCCCTTGACCAACCAGTGGATTTTGCGGAAGGGTCACCCACTGACAAGTACAAGCTACTTTGGCAAGCCAAAGAACTTTCTGCCAAAACCCAGTTGGGAGAACACTGGAACAACCAAATGCAGGGCCGAGGCCAAAGAATTGCCCCTCTCGTGCGGAAAGGATGGGCTGCACCACCGCGCAAACGTCGCTCATGTGATTTTCAACCCGCCTTCCATGGGTACAATGTCCAACACAGCCGGTGGCTACGCCAGTTGCGCAGATTGCACAACTACCATCGCTGGGCGCTGCATCATTATGGCACCGCCATTGCTGATCAACAACACCATGGCAGCATGCTTTGGGCTAGTGTCTTGAAAGCAACTGGCTTTGGCTCAACATTCTCGGAGTGGTGGCTTTCACGACAGTGCATTGGACTCCAAGACCCAGGCTCCGTTCCGGTGATTCCACCAGATGCAAACCATGCGTGCCAGCTCTGCGAAGCCTTTCAAGGTGAGCTACGTGCCTTTGAGCGTACGCTGAATGCAGCCAAGAAAGCCGCCAGGGTGAGTGCACACAAACGCAATGCCAACCTGATCTACAAAGACACCAAGCGACCCACACCGGAACCGGTCACCAGCCTGCTGGTTTCCAAAAAGGCCAAAGTTGCTGAAGTTCGCCCAGAAGACAGTGCGGTGCTCCTTGACCAGCCTGTCCTGTTTGATGCCCAAGATCCGGTTGTCATAGGCAATGCACCTACCACCATCATCCATGCCACAGCCGACACATTGTACCTGTCTGACATCACTGCTGCGCAAGTAGGTCAGCCAGTTACACAGACCCAGCCGGTAGGTGCGCTTGATGACGTCTTTGCCGCCTTCCATTCCCAATGGAGACAACGGTGGTGCAAGCACGATGACCTGCCCCACAGCCATTGGGATCAGCTGGTTAGTTTTGCCCGTAACCACCTTCCTAGGCATGATATTGCACCAGTGATCATCACACCTGATTTGCTGCGTGCCGAAGTAGCATCCAAGAAGTCCCAAGCAGCTACTGGTCTTGACGGTGTCAGCAGAGCCGACATCCTTCAATTGGACCGGAATACCCTGACCAGCTTGTGCCAACTATACCACCGAGCGTGCAGTGATGGAAGTTGGCCCATTCAAACTGTCACTGGCAGCGTGGCCTCGCTAGCCAAGCGGGAAGGGGCTACCAGCACCCAGGACTATAGGCCCATAACTGTCTTTTCGATGGTCTACAGAGCTTTCAGTTCCCTCCATGCCAGATGTATGCTTGACCAAGCCAACCAGTGGTGCCATGCAGACATCTACGGAAACAGGAAAGGTCATCAGACCAGCCAGTTATGGCGTGTTCTGGTCTCCAGTATCCAGCAGGCTTATGATCAAAATCAATCCTTGAGCGGGTTGACCGCTGACATAGAGAAATGTTTCAATTGCCTGCCGCGGTACCCCATCATCGCCGCCGCACTACAAGTTGGCACGCCCGTGTCCACCATGACCGCCTGGTGCGGGGCTCTTGCAGCTATGACCCGTAGGTTCAAGGTGCGAGATTCATATAGCACTGGCTTCACCACAAGCACAGGACTTGCTGAAGGATGCGCACTCAGTTGCTACGGCATGCTTATCATGGATGACATCATGCACCGGTACATAGCTGCCCAATACCCGCTGCTGAGAGTTCTCAGCTTTGTGGACAACTGGGATTTCCTGACCTGGAATGCCCACGCAGCCACGCAACAGCTGGATGCACTTCTTGAGTTCGCCAGCATGGCAGATCTGACAGTCGATCGACAGAAGACCTACGCCTGGTCTACATCAGCTGCAGTTCGAGCCGACTTGAGGGCGCTTGGGATCCCTGTCAAACATGCTGCCAAAGACCTGGGCGCTCATGTGGCGTTCTCGCGCCAACACACCAACAGCACGGTCACCAGCCGCCTTGAAGCTTTGAACCCTTTTTGGATCCAGCTGCGCCAAAGCAGAGCCAGTTACCACTCCAAGCTGAGAGCGCTGCGCACGGTGGCCTGGCCGCGCGGCCTTTTTGCAGTAGAAAGCGCTCCAATTAGTGACAACACATGGCTCTGCCAAAGACGCCACGCAAACAAAGCACTCAGTATGGACAAGCCAGGTGTCAACCCCTTGTTGTTGCTTGGACTTGTTGAGGCATATGTTGACCCCGAGTTTGTTGCACTGATCCGTACGGTGGGCGAAACGCGCCTCAACTGCCCACTGGATTTTTGGGCTACTGACCTGTTTCCCCTTGCTGAAGGCATTGTGGACAGTCCACCATCCTCCCCAACTGCTGTGCTGTTTGGCCGTCTCCAAAAGGTTGGAATTGCCATCAAACCCACAGGGCACTGGGAAGACCGCATTGGACTCTTTCATCCAGCCCATGTCAACTTTGCTGAATTGTGCCACCGTCTCCAATGGCAATGGCATCAGCATGTGAGTGCCGCAGTTTCCCACCGCAAAGACTTCAGTGGACTTGACATGGTCGACACGACCACCACACGCCAAGCCATCAGCCGACTTGCCATCGATGAGCAATCCATGCTTCGCCTTAGCCTGGCTGGGGGTTTGTTTACGCAGGATGCGCATGTGCATTGGAACGATGGCACCGGTTCCTGTAAGTGGTGCGGCCAGTTGGATTCGCTGCGTCACCGGTACTTTGAATGCCCAAACACGCTGGACTTGCGCACCCGCTTAGCACCTGATGTTTTGCCACTTTTGGATTTGCTTCCAGATGCCATGGTCTTACGCAGCTGGGCAATCTACCCGCCCACTCACCTTGCGTGGCTTCGTCTGTTGGACTCTGTGCCGTGCTTGGTTCCACCTCTTGCGTGCGCGTTCCACGTTGGTGTTCTCAATCATGTGTTCACTGATGGCTCCTGTCTGTGGCAAGCTGATCCTGCTTTCCGTGTTGCCTCGTGGGCCGCTGTCCTTGCTGAACCTTTTTCCCCCATGTGGAATTTCAGTCATGGGGGCGTTCTGGGTGCGGGCCATGTTCCTGGACTTTGCCAAACCTCCTACCGCGGTGAGTTGTTTGCGTTGGCCGTCATCCTCCACCATGCTGCGCTAGGGGCCTTCAGGGTAAAAATATACTGTGATTGTTTGGGGGTTGTTAATAAATACCACCGGCTCACTTCGGGACGAACTGCCTTGAAACCCAACTCTGCAAGTGCAGATCTTTGGACATGGGTTTTGGCTTCAGTAGCAATGTTGGGAGATGAGGGTTGCCAGGTCGTGAAGATCCCGGCGCATCGCAAACTGGCTCAGGCGACAAGCCGCACCGAGGTCTGGCAGTACTGGCACAACAACGTTGTGGATGGAGTGGCCAAGCACGCCAATATCGACAGGTCGTCGCAGTTTTGGGAGCAATGGAAGACCCACGTGGAACAGACCCTTGCAGCCAGGATGTTGCACAGCCAGGTCTGTGCGTTACACATCGCTGTAGCACGCCGTAGTGTTCAGACGGAGACACAGATGACATTGGATGATGTGCCGCCCGTGCAGCCCAAACAACTGCGCACCTTCCCTGTGGAATTTGCCACAGCAACTTGGCGGGGAGACATTCCTTTGAAGTTTGCGAATGAATACGGTGCAGGTCTGGCGCACCGCGTGGGACGTTGGTGGCTCAGCAGGACCACCAGTGACGATGCAGGTGACATTCGCTGGATCAGCTTCGCACGTTGATTACCAGCTTACATTTGGTTGCCCTGGACCGGTGAAGCATGGAGCTCAGTGGCTGGACGCTTTGACCAGGCCCTATCTGGATCCGGAAAAGCACCCGTTTTTGGTGCGTCTCAAATGGTTCAGACGTTGCTTGAAGGTGTTTTGGAAGCTGACAGGCCAAACTGTTGGAATGGCCGCTTGCAAAGCGGAAGGGGATTCCATACAAAGTTTTGTCAATGCCGCTTCGGTCCGTTGGAGCTACTTTAGCTGGAATGGAGCGGAACACTGGATTGCAACTGAATGCAATGGACCATGCAGCAGAGGCACAAGGGCCCTAGCTGCCTTGCCCCTGACGCGACGTCAGGATAGATATGCGCTGTCTGACGAGGCGCGGTCTCACAGCACATTCCGTGCTTAACGGACGGGCTAAAAGGCCTCGCTCCGAACCCCGAGCAGGCCGACTCTGGAAATTGTGTGGGAAATTGTGTGGTGGTTTGGAACATTTTATATTTTCCCATATATTGGGAACATCATCCCAACTGACAAACTCATATTTTTCAGAGGGGTCAACCACCAACCAGGTATTCTCTCTGGTCTAATACCACGAACTTGGAATCCCCAGGTCAAGCAGTAGCCATCAAGCCCACTAGATCCAATTTTTCTTGGGGGGCGTTCAAAACCCAGTTGGGGTCAGTCAAACAAACGTGCTCATAGGATCTCAGAGGGGTTTCCGATGACGTGCTCCTGCAAAAGACCATCAAATGATGGGATTTGGACCTCCATTTTAAAGGGTTTTCCTCCATTTTGCTGGTCACTTGGGTTCATTGGCCCCTAGAAAGGATACGTGGACTGAGCCAACTGTACGCTTTCCTGAATTGGGTCCCCATTTGCAAGCAATGGATGACCTCCATTAAAACATTCCCCAGAAACTGGGCTTGGAAATCGACATTCCTGATAGGTCTTGGGTTTCATGTTAGACTGTAGGATTTCAAAGACACAAAGCAATCAAATGAAGGTTTGACCACTGAAGTAACAAGATCCGTCAAGAAGGGGGATCTGGACATTGAACAAATAAACAAAAGTGGGAACACAATCATCAGCAAAGCCAAATAAGAGAATTTTCTGTACCTAAGGCTTTTAATTCACATATCATGTTTACAAATCATATACATGTAAGTTCAATATTTTATATGTTGATGGTTCGAGTGTTTCGTTGAACTTGGGGGGCATTTCAAGCTCACACTTCTACAGTATCTAAAATGCTGAAAGGTTTGTGATACCCCCATCTAAAAAACACTAATGGGCATAGACCAAAATATGTCAAACTATTTCGACCATAGCATTTGGATATGCATTTGGCAGATCAATTGAACAAAAATATGTGCCACGGTCAAAAGTTGGCGAAAAAACACCCATCGGGCTAGGGATTCAGCCTTGGGCTGCTCTGTTCTTGGGTATGTCTAGGACAACTTTCAAAGATTTGGGCATACCACTTCACAACACTATACATATACGTATATATGATATATGTACTATACAATAATTGTTCAATATAGTACGAAATAAATAAATAAATACATATATATATATATGTATATGTATATGTATATGTATATGTATATGTATACGTGGGCATGGGTTTCAATACTATTTCATGGTCGAATGACTTGAATGATTTGGGGGTACGCTTATGACTTAGGAACCCCATATGGATACATTACATATTGCAATTTTGATTGCCAGTGATCGGAAAAAACTGAACAGGCCGCTCGTGATGCAGAGGATTTCGAGGTGATAGGCCGACGGACGAATCCTCTAGTCGCTTATTAGAACATCGGGGGCACCATCGGGTGATTTGCCCATGAAACATGGTGCAGACAGGGATATTGCGAATGGACATATTTCATGATATGGGCTGATATGGGTATCTTCCGGTTGGTTTTTTGGTTTTATCCGTTGAAACAAAACACGTCAAAAACCCCACACGTCAACAACATTATATCACCTATATATATATATATGTAATTATATATATATATATCCCCCTTAAACTGGCAATAATATATAGGGGATAAATCCCAGAATTTCATACAGACCCAAGTTGGAGAATTCTTCAGTTATCTCCGCATCATATTGCCATATAACATATTGAGGCTCTCATTGAAACTTCCATTTAGTGCGGGGATGTCCCATATCCCCATAATACCCTTTGGTAAATCACCATAACTATGGAAAATCACAATTTTTACTATGGAAAACACCAACCATTGTTAATAGGTAAAACACCATTTTTCATAGGTAAATCAACTAGAAATGGCTCACTTTCCAGTTCGCAAACTGTTACGGTACCACCATGTTTGGTGAAATCACCTGACTTTTTGGTCATGTTGGAGGAAGAGATCTCCTGCCAGGCTCTCCCGAAGAGGATCAGCAGAGCAGCCAGGGATTCTCAGAGCAGCCGTCGGGTCGTAAAGGGAATCATCCCTTTAGGCCGTATGATAGCAGATATAACCGCAATCTGATGCTATGTTCAGGTCAATGAATGTTTTCATATGCTCCATGTATGGAATATTTTACCCACATTTATAGCCCATCAATGGCATATGGGTATTATATAAGCCAGATCTTTGGACCCATATTCCTGATGGTGAGCCAAGGCGCCTGTGATGGAACCTCAAGCATGAGCATTTCATGAGCAAAAAGAGAGGGATCGAATCCAGAAAATGGATGAACAAGTTGTGGTTTGCTTATGCCACCTTGGACTGGTGGATCAAGCCCGAGCCATGCTTAGCCATGAGGATGGGCGAATTCCTCCAGACCCGACCCGGATCGATCCATGAGAACAGACCAAAAAAAAGGGGAATGGCGACGGGCATTAGTTAATCCATCTAACTTTAGATATTCCACTACTGAGCCCAGAAAACCTAGTTGTCAAACCAATGGAAACCTATTACATATCCTTTTGGGAGCCCCTTCCTGTAACCTCCAGCTATCTCCATCTCCAGCTATCTGCAGCTCCATTCTAATTATATAGTATGAATCAACATCGAATACCAGAAGAATGCGATGCCTCGTACAATTCGACTAGTGGACCATCCGAATTCTTCGGGATGGACTCTTGCCCCACAGCATTTTTCAGGTTGGATGACCAGAAGGTACAGAAGTATTTTGGAACTGGGGTCATAATTAATGTTATCATCATAAGCTGAATCAACTCCCACTCCCAGTGCGAAGTTGTAACCGTTTAACCTCATTTTTTGTTGAGTCCAGTTTCAAACATGCCCCTTTTTTCGTGGTAAAACAAGGCTTCGCGCAGCGAAAATTTGGCCATGGTCATCATGGCCATCATGGCCATGGCCGACAGATGCGCCACTTGGTCCAACCCAATGGGTGAGTCTAAGAATGGGATAATCACTATTTATTAACAATCCCTATTAATCACTATTAATCACTATTAGTCACTATTAATCACTATTAGTCACTATTAACCACTATTAGTCACTATTAGTCACTATTAACCACTATTAGTCACTATTATCCACTATTAATCACTATTAATCACTATTAATCACTATTAATCACCATGAATGTGGTAAAAACAGTGCCATGTTTACCAACCATGACTTGGCATGGTTTATATATAGCACATAAAGATGGTGACTGGGGGATGGTGGGTTTATGACATTGTTTTACCCACAAAAAACTTTATCAATCACCATTAATCATTAATCCCCATTATTAAACATTATTAAGCATCATTAACCATCATTATTTGGTGAAATGGCTAATTTAATAACATATATTAATCTCCCATCCAATTGCACGAATCTGATGGGGAAAAAAATGATGGGAAAACCATGGGAAGCCATGGATTTGATCAACCCAAATAGAGGGATGATTCAATCTGGTATCAATGGTCTAAACAAATATGTAATATAATCCCAGACTGAGATTAATATTATATATAATTACATATTTAATATGACTATGACTATGTATATTAATTATGTATAGTCATATATATTAATCATATATTAATGTATTATTTATGATATATATTCTATGATATATTCTATGTGATATATGAATGACTATGACTATGACAATTTTTCGAAAAAATCCCTACATGGGATGATCGTTTGTAGTTTGTAAATCTGGGTTTTTGGGTGTGAATCATTCGTCGAGGAATGGAGGACTTGAACTTGAAACATTGTTTCAGGAGGAGTTTAAAAAGAGGAAAATGTGTGGAACATGTGTGGAAAGAATGTTTCAGACGTGTCTTTCTTGACACCGAAGTGTAGTGCGGCTGGTTGCAGACAGGGTATTGAGATAGACAAGTGTCCAGAACTGATGGTGCTATAGCAAACAACAGTGAATAGAAGAAACTTGATGTTACAGAATGGGATATAGTTATAGTTGCTGAGTTATTCCCATCATATACCCATCTATACTTTAATAAATGTAATAATATTATAATATATTATATATCTTCATGGTACCACCACTTGTGCTGGGTCTGCCCCTGAAAATTCAGGCAGCTTTCGCTTGAAGATCTTTAAAGTAGACCCTGACCTGATGGATGTTTCGATGTCACGTCGAACAAAAAATCCTCAAATATCCGATCTCATTTGATGACTCTCTGGTAATGACTAACAAAGCCATTGAACACGGCACCTTGATAGTTGATTGACATATTATCTATTAAAAGATGGTGCTTTTTTCTACAGCTATGTTAGTCAGTGGATCAACCGTTTGAAATTGGGTAACCCCTGGATTTGAGGTGTAACCATGGTTTCCCTGTAGAACTTACCTTAAATCTATCCATTGATATTGGTAAAACATACCGCACACATGAAAGAGGTTCAAAATCATTCTAGATCAGGCCCGATCAGGCCCATTTACACCGTTCTGAAACCAAAGAAAAACCCCAAAAAAGCACACCATGCTCAACGACCCAATGAAATCTGGGTGTTACGGGCTTTCCCATACCACATTTTCCCCTATATTTCTGGAAAAGACCAGGTGAAATGGCGATGTTTCTTGATTTTTTCAGGGTTTTCTCCTATTTTCATATATTTTCATACTAAATTTCTCAAATTTGAAAAATCCACAGGTTTTCCCATTTTTTCTCCCATGATTTTCCCAATTTTTCCCCAGTTTTTCGTGGGGTTTTCTCCTTCCGTGGCGTTGGGTTTTCCAAGCCCTTCGACCGTCGCATCGTCGTACCGAGGCCACCGACTGGAAGATGAGTCCGAGTCGACGCCACAGCCGACAGGCGACAAAAATCATTGGAAGATGGGATATATACATATATATATTGTATCAATATCATTGGAATAAATGGAATATACATACTATAAAAAATGGAATATTGTATTAATATTATCATTGGATATATATATACATACATATAATATTGGATCATATCCCATCTTCCAATAGATGATGATGGGATATGATGATGATACATATATATATATATATTCATTAATATTGTATCATTATCATCATTGGAAAAAATGGAAATGATGATTAAATTCGAAATTGGAAAAGCAATCATTGAATTATGATTATATATGTATACATATGATCATATATTAATAATGATTAATGTGTATATATATATATATATGTATACACATTTAGTTAACCATGATGAAGTGTCATTGGATTTTTGGTTGGGATATCTGGGATAGTACCAACTATCCATGATATTTGGGTATAGAATGGGCATTTCAACTATTAAAAATGACCTAAAAAACCTGAAGATATCTGAGGACTCAGTTGCGATGGTTACCCAGTTGTTGCCATGGGATATTAACCCCAGGTATACCCTCCGGTAAACTAACATAGCTATTGAAAATGGCCATTTATTTTATAGTGGATTTATCCATTAAAAATGATGATTTTCCATAGTTATGTAAACGTTTACCAGAGGGTAGATGGATTGAACATCCACTTGGGCATTGTAATCAAACATGGCATCTAAAATCCTCCGTTGATCCATGATTTCCCCTGTAAAAGTCCATGGGATTTTCCATGGCCATCTTGGATTTTCCCGGGTATGGTGAAGTCCCAAGATGCTGGTGCTGCTGCACCTAGAAGCGGTCAGTGAATTGGTGAATGTCAGCAATGTCTGCTGCGTTTGCCCAAAGGGCAGTGAAAAAAGGGCGGTTCCCCAAAGATAGGTAACTTCTGGATAAATGATGGTTAGGATTGGGGGAATCATCCTCAAATTTCTGCAAGTTTCAGGTCAGTGAACTATTACAATTTATCCAGATAGCTTGCTACTAAAGTGTTGCCGCCCCAATCAAACAGCCTACCGCTTCAACAGCAGTTGACATACCCGTTACAAGCCCCGTGGATGGCCATTCCAGGGCTTGTACAATTGCAGCAGGGATTGGGAATTTGACCAGCAGACACAGACACATTGTGGATTGAAGCTGATTTAAGCATCAAAAGGACGGTTAGCGGTTAGCTACAATAATATTGATGAAAATGAAAATGCTAATTAGATCAATACTCATGTTGCTGATGATGAATCTGCTAATAATAAGAAACCGCCAAAATGGGGAACCGACACCCCCAAATTTTTCTTCCGACCCGAAACCTGCCGGGGACACGCCAGAAGCCCCTTCGGAGACGGACGCCCGAGAGGAGGCCCCGGACACGGCAGATGAGGCCCGATCTGGAAGGATTCTCCGTGTGGTCAGTTTGGGGATAGAAATGGCCATAGAAATCACCAACCACAGGCCAGTTTGTCCAAAGAATCGATGAGAACAGTGCAACTCAACTGGAAATAATTGGAAATATAGGAAACAACAAGGACTTTGATCATTCCAGCCAATATAAGACTATAGACGCTGAGAATTTCACTGAGAATCACCCACTTTCAAAGAGTAGTAGTCTTCCAATCCCCATTTGGGCAAGATCTATGTCAGTTGTTCGAATGGGGGCCCCTGTTGGATATACTTCTTGCATCTTCTTGCTAGTTGGAGTCCATGGCCAATTCCAGCCAATTGGGGAGCGTTTTCCCATTTAAGCCCAAGAATGCACTGGTCACCAAAAATGTCCGGACACTCTGCAAAGCGCGAACTTTTGAGCTATGGAATTCTATGGAACTAGAATGAAACGGGAGATAAAGGGAGTAATTAGTAATGTGGGTAAAACAATCATAAACCATCACCCAAGTCACCCAAGTCACCATTTTTATAGGTGGTATATATATATATTATGATATATGTATATATAAACCATTCCCAGTCATTTTTGTGGTTTATGACATTCTTTTACCCACATTACCAAAGATTAAATTTTCCATGTTTCTTTGGCCTTCCAAAGATTCGTGAAGTTTTTGCCGTGTCAGGAACGACTGGAGATTCAGTCAGCTGCCAAGAAGGCTCATGGCTTCAATACATGGCGACGATGCAAGAAAAAGACAACCTGGGGATGGGTTGAAACCACATAATTATATATATAGAAGTAGATAGTAATATGATATATAACATAGGTGTTTTTTGTTTTGTGCTTGTTTGTGTGTGAATGTGTGTATGTTTGTTTGTTCGTTCAATGCTGGGAGGATGCTCCGCAGCTTAGCTTATGATATCCCCTTTCCCAGGCCCATAGCAACCCATCTACATAGAACTGGGGATATCTCCCATTTCCCATATTGTACCTGGTGAACACTGTTTATACATGGGATGTTTACCCATCTATGACAGGATTTATAGGTACAGTTCAACATTTCTACTCATTTTTTCCACACCGTATTTCTGACCTTCTCATTACCCTCTGGTAAACTAACAGTTCGCTATGGAAAATCACCATTTTTAATAGGTAAACAAACTATAAATGGCAATTTTCAATAGCTATGTTAGTTTACCAGAGGGTATTGCATATGTTTGCGTTTTCTTTGGTATATGTGCCATGGTCGAGTTACATGGCTTGTTTTCTCTTCTACGGACTGTCATGCCACCAGTAACCGTCGGACATCAGAATTGTTTTTTAGTGGGGAAGCGACCTCACGTCGTTCTCCCGAAGCCTGGAATCATGGTTAATAAAAGGAATCATCCCAAAATGGCCGAACTATTCAGGTTAGTGAATTATTATAATTTTCCCAGATTAGATAGACAGACATAGCCATTCATTGGTACTAGTTCATGTGTCCAGCGGCTATCATTATTGGTAATCATTCCATGAATGGATGTGACATCACAGATGGACAATGACCAATTACCATTATAGAATTCTATGAATAGTCATATTACCAATATCTTTTCATAGATTCTGTTATTGCTAAGATAAACAGTTATAGACATTCTGATTCTGTTAACAATTGTTGCTTGATTAATAAACACCAGATTCGATTCAGAATGGATGACAATCTTCATAAATCAATATAAATCATCCACAATTAATCATTCAGAGTCTTGATTCATACTTGTAATGTTTGATTCATGTTTATTTGTCTTGATTCTTGATTTTGTTTTGATTCATAAATCATCCACTATTGTCATAATTCTGAATCTTGATTCAATCATTGTGGATACATAAACTCATTCAATCATAATTCTCTGAATCAATCATTGTCATAATTGTCATCCACTATAAGAATTCATGGCTATAATTCTCCATCTATAACATAAATCAGCCATAGCTACAAGGTGGTGCCCCCCCAGTTATAAGTTGGTTTATAAACTTTATAAACCCCATTAACTATAGATATATCTACCATAAACCATAGTTATTGGAGTTATAAACCACCTTTAAATCATGGATTTTTCACTGCGGAGACTCATAGAAACACCTCAGGAGCCCGACGATTGTGGACCCTTGATGGGCAACCATCCAGCGGAGGTGCCCTGGATAGTTCTCTTGGGGATCGATCAGACCGAATTGTGACGCGGAAAAAGGTGACCCAATGGTGTTTTTAATGGTGATTTAATGGTGGTTAATGGTGATTTTATGGTGATTTTATGGTGATTTTATGGTGATTTAATGGTGATTAATATGGGAATATCTATGGTTAATGGTGATTAATAGTGAATTAATGGTGATTTTCATGGTGGTTTTTTCATGGCTTATAGTGAATTAATGGACATATAACCTCTGGTTATGACTGTTACATAGCCATGGTTTTTCCATGGCCCTAATCGAAATAGATGATTTTCCCAGCTCGAAACCTCCATTTATGGTTGGGATTTTCCATGGCGAACTGTTAAATAACCAGATGGTAACTATGATAGCTACTATGGATAGGGGGATATACTTTTTTTTTAACTATTAGTCAGGGGGATTCTAGTTATTATAGTTTAATGAATATGCGGTGGGAAAACGATCATAGTATACTTTATTTGCTGGGAAATTCATATCCACTTACCAACTATTTTGACGTTCACCAGAGGGGATTTTGACCCATAGCCATCTACTGACCAACTAGATCGAAATGAACAGATATACAGCCATTTACCAGCCATTTACCCTCTGGTAAACGTTTACATAACTATGGAAAATCACCATTTTCAATGGGTAAATCCACTATAAATGGGTCATTTTCAATAGCTATGTTAAATTACCAGAGGGTATACATATTTATACCATGGCTATGTGAAAGTTCCAGAGGGTAGCACAGGTGCGCGCTCAAGTCCTCCGTTGCCTAAAGCAACGAAAGCGGCAGGCAGACCAGTGGTGTTAGCGGGCCTTATTGGAAACCGGTTTACCAACATAATTACCCCTGAAAAACACCCTGTTTTGTCGGCAAATCATGGTAGATATTAGCTGCAGCCAAGTTCACAGCCACAAATTCTGATTCGAACTCCTGGGGATGCCTTTTCGAGCTCAAGGGCATGTGGTCTCCAATCTACTCAGGTCCGAGGTATACCAGGTAAGCTACAAACCCATGGCCCAACTTGGCTGTTGATGAATGTGTCCATAGTTTTCCCAATGACACTGATTGGCAAATTGCAAGCTAAAGGTAGAACTCAGCATCCTTATCAGAAAATTTAAACCTCGCGGTCGCTGATTTCGCATCAGGTCAATGTATACCGCCAGTTTTTCTTTGGATTAATCTGATGCCTGACCCCATTTTAGTGATGGCACACTGATGTCTTAGCCACGCTTTGAATCAAAGAAACAAAAAGCTGGTTGGTGGTTTGGATCATGAAATGAAAATTTCTCCATTCAGTTGGGTGTGTCTGAAAATGTCGTGTACCCCTTTTTACCCAATGGTTTTGCTGATCAGACAATCCCGTTTTTAAATGGCTATTTCATTGGGAATATACCCATCATCCCAACGGGTTTGCTGATGGCGCCATGGCGCAAAAGGTTGTTTCTATCTCATAGAATGGCGGGTTCATAGACCCATGTTGGGTTATGTTGGGTTTATTATGTTGGGATGTGTTGGGTTACCATGTTGGGATATGTTGGGTAAAAATTATCTTTACTTCGACTGTCTTAGACTTATCCACCTATCCCCCCACCCACGATGGCGGACGATGTGTGGTGACTGGCCAAATTATATCCTCTTGTTTTTTCCCAGCGAAAAGCAACATTTGGCACCCACAAATAAGCATTTCCAATGTCAGAAAACGTAGTCTTCCAGAACCTATGTTCAGGTCCCATGTGAGTTCTTGGGATTGTAGATCTTTTTCCCCATGAAACTTGGATAAAACTTAGATGAATTAGATCAAGGATATATCGCTCCAAATCCAACATATTTACCCTTTGCCCCTGGCATGACCAACTCCTTCTCTGCCCTGCGCCAGGCTGGGGAAGTGCAAGAGACGCTGCAAAACCGCCTGGGGCCCCAGGAAGAGTTGGCCCAGGAATGGTGGAAATTCAGCCTCCAATAACTGGTGATTTAAAACACGAGGATGTTTCTAGGTGATTTACCAAAGAACTGGGTGGATAAGATATAATTAGATATAGTTACAAGATATTCCAAGTTATTCCCGGATATTACAAGACAAGATATTACAAGGCTTAGTTACATCAAATCATGGCGAGACATTCAGGGTAAACACAACCAGATCACACCACCGGTTGGTCGTTTTGTCCAATGAATGGGACCCCAGCAGTGGTAGCAGGGACCCCTATCACTGGGGAATCGCAGAGTTCAGAGAGATTTCCCCATCTATTTTGGTGGTTAAGCGATGTCAAACGTGGGGTAGCAACAGAACCAGCTTCGATGATGCCCTTCCGCTTGGACGAAAATTCCATGCAAGAGCGGCTCCTGGCAGATGAAAGCGATAAGGTTGAGAAGTTGACCAAGGTTGGGATGCCGTGCCGAACAGTTCTGAACCATCTCGAGCCTGGGGTAAAACATGGTAAAACTGAAGCCCAAGATGCCGATTTTCGTACTGTAGATAATATGAGATCATGAAAGAAGAATATACAATAACCTATTGCAAGTAAAATTGTAAGTATTATATGACCTCACCATTTTTAACAGGTCAATCATCATAAATCATCTATAAACATGGAACACAAATCATCCAAAATTCATCACTATGTCAATAACCAGAGGGTATATGAGGGTATAATATTAATAATATGATTAATAATTATCATTAATTATATTATAGTTATAGTATAATAACATATAATAACCATTAGTATACTATTATTATATATACATATAGATATATACATATGATTATATCTGTAGATCTGTATAGCTCTAAGTTCTTCGGGTGGAGACCCCATCAGGAGATCGGCGACATGAATGCCATGAAGGCGGCATATCTCAACGACGAGCAGATCGTGAAGGTCGGAGATGTTTTTGTTCGGGTAAGAAAAAGGTAGTTACAGTGTAGAATTGATGGTAATTTTTGTTGGAGATATGGTAAAATTAATACATGAATATGTAATAATATGTAGATAATATGGTATATTTTTTTTGGAGATATGGTAAAATGAATAAATGAATATATGTAGTATGTATTAATAAACCATATGTGGATATACACATAGATATGTACTGTAGATATGTAGATATGTGGATATGCACATAGTAAATGTGGTCATATATGGTAAATAGATGGTAAATTAGCATCCAGTACACAATTCGATGCTTGCATCGACTTCCATGGTCGTTGTGGTTGGTGCATCCCCATGGCGAATGGGTTCTAGCCGATTGGGGTGTGAAGGCTTATGAAACCCATATTATTCACCATAGATTATTAGGCCATGATAGATTATGAACTATTAAACATCATAAAGTATCAAATAGTGATAATTATTGTATAGTTGCAATTTTCCAATCATTCATATAGATTATTAATTATTAAAAACATCGTCAAAACAATCAAATCAGAATCACTAATATATATATATACATACATACATACACTATATATATATATACATACACATATATATATAATATTTATATTTTTTTTTAAAGGACCCCCTTTATGGGTCCAATGATTCCAATGTCCGTCCTTTACGCTTCCTTCAGGGCGTCTTGGAGAAGCGAAAGAAGCAGGTCATGCGCCAGATCAATCGACTGGACATGGATGGAGAGGACCAGGGGTGGAAAATCCTATGGTTTACCCTCTAGTAAATTAACGTAGCTATTGAAAATGACCATTAATAGTGGATTTTCCCATTAAAAATGGTGATTTTCAATAGCTATGTTAAATTACCAGAGGGTACCCTCTGGTAAATTAACTTGTTGACCCTGAAAATAGCCTAGTTTTAATGGAAACTAATCTTCCAACCCCTATCTGCCAGGGTCTATGTTAATTTACCAGAGGGTACAAAGGATGTAGAAAATAACCACGGTTTCCTGTTTAGAACATCTATAAATGGTGGGTATTCAACCTCCATGAAAAAACGTTGGAGGGTAAGAGGTGGGTGAAATTCGGGTAACTTTAATGGATGTGACTCTGGGATTTTGGAGGGACCCACGATTCTCATTCCAGTCGGAGGTTTCAATTTGCTGTAAATCCCACTGGATTTGAAACAAAATGATCTCCCCTTTGACTATTGCATCCAGGTCTGGAAGTGAAAATTCCCAGCTCTACCCAGAATTGGATGTTGGCCGCATTGCTACTATCCCTGGTATTCCCTGGTTAACTCCTAGCAACTCCTCATTCTTGCTGGCAAAAACATGTCAAAACCATTCAATTCCCAAGCTTTGCTGGGACAAAAACACATAATTTGGATATTTTGGGATGATGCTCCCCAGGTTGGAGCATTCCAAGCTGGCTCATTCCTGCACTGACTCGAGCATTCATCCAAAATGTGGAAAACGTGGACGTATATCTTTCAGGGAGTGGCTCAACCAGCCTTCATTCTTGTTTGCAAAAAAACATGATCGTAAAAAAAAAAAAAAACCATGGCAAACACACCATCAAACACCTAAATTTGCTTGGTTTGGACAGGTTAAATCCATTTAAATCCCAGATTTTGGTCCACAATTTCGCTGTTTAACGATCCTCACTGGCCAGATCTCTTATCTCCCAGGACGCCGATCCCGAGCCGTGAGAAAAACAGAGATCCCACGCTGTCGCTGTCGCTGTGCTGCCTCCATTTCTTGTGACAAATGGCTGGTATAGGGCCACTATAGCTGCTGGTAAACTAACAGTTGGCCATGGAATGCCATGGAATGCCATGGAAAATCACATGTTTGTATGTTTATATAGTTATACGTATATATATATATACACACGTATATATATATATATACGTATATATATATATATACACGTATAAGTAAATAATCTGCAAATGTGCCATTTTCAATAGCTGTGTTAAATTACCATAGGGTAGGGGTGATAGACTACATATCCTTTTAATGTGTTTTGATGTTTTTTTTTTGGGGGGTTATATATATGGTTATACTACCAATCGCGATTTTTGGGGACTACCGATCCCTTTCATGCGATGCCATAAGAAAATCATTGCTCAACTGAGGCGGTTCCCCGGCAGATGGTGCCGGGCCAACTATTCCAGGGCATCAGTGTGGATGATCAAATTATGTATTTCTGTCTTGTCAAGAACGAATATATGGATGGTAGTATATTGAATCACGATAATCATGTCTAGCTTGAACTGCTGAGTATCACTATTCTGGCTGAGCCTACAATGAATTAGCAAGGTATTTGTTCAAGACCTTGCTTGACACTTCTTGTTTCATTGGGCAGGGAAGTACGAAGTGCAAGAACCGTTTGGTTTGGTTGGAAGATAGACGGCAAATGGACCTGTCATGTTGTGACCTCACGTGGAAAGACTGGCAGTTGGCCATGGAAAATCACCATGTTTGAGAGGTCAATCAACTACAAATGACCATGTTCAAGACGGGTAACTGGTGCAGAGCCCGGGGATCATCCCCAAAGTAGATCTCTTGATCGAATCCCATAGATCGTGCAGGCGAAATGGGACCTATCCTCCACAAATGCCAGGGTTTTGATTCATACCCGGCCTGGTAAACGTTAACATAACTCTGGAAAGATCCACCATGCTATTATATAATGGGCAACTCCACTATTTCGACTGGGCCATTTTCTATGTCGCTTTTTGTATGTTTACCAGAGGGTAGATGCATAGCCAAATGTGGTCAATCCAACTTTTGATACCAAGTGGTCCATTTCTGCGTACTGCAGCCCCGTGTCTTGGCTCAGCAACTGGTGCTGAAATTTGTCGAGCTCCAGCTCCAACAGAGGTGGGCTACCGGCCGGGGTACGTTGGCCATGACGGTGGGGTCAATCCCCGCAGTTTTCCAATGTCTGGGAGTTTTTTCCGAACCCGCAATTCTTGCAGGATTTTTCTCATTTCATGATTTCTTCAATAAGATTCTAAGATATGGGGAGAAAGGGTAAAGCCAGTGACTCATAAGACATATAAGACCCTAAGTCAAAGTCAAGTGAGCCATTGAAAATAAACCTGTTGATTGGCTAAAACAGGTTGGTTTTACTTCCCGGGTAATGAAATGGATTATTATCATAGTCCAGAAATAGGAAATAATATCTATCAATCAATATGATGGAAGGGGAAAACGGGCTGCGTTTTTATGTGGCTCAACTTTTCAACTGCTGGGCTGTATTACATATATCATGGCTCTGGACCAATTTAATTGAGCTTTTAGGATTGTCACTCCTGAGAGGTTCTTTTTTGTCCCGCTTTTTTGTGCTTTCGGATAGTTTGATCCCTCTTCCTAATCATTTATCTTACATACTGTCAAAATTATGTTAAGTATCAATTTTATGGTCATTATGCCACAACGTGCTGGTTAAAGTCCATTTTTTTTTGTATGTTTTGTAGGTGAAGGTATTTGGTAAGTGGGTAAATTCAACAGCACTTTTTGGTTATACCTCGTTTGGTGATTATACCCATGCTAGTTGATCTACGTGAAAATTCACAGGAAACCATCCTTTAGACCTGAAACATAGGACTGATGTGTATTTCAGGGTTTCCAGTATTTTTTTGCATCCAAGAAGATCAAAATCGTTGATCACAGCCCGTGGCCATGCCCAGACGATGGCCCGGCTCGTTCGAAACGCAGCTTGCCTTGGGCTGTTGGCTGTGGCCGTTGCGGACAAGTCCCTGCAAGATCGTGCCCCGGCGCTCGTTGGAAGTGGGTCCTGGGCGGCTGGGAACATCTGCTGTTGACCCATATCAGGGATGCTAAGATATCAAGAAATAGAAGGTCTATCAGTATAATTAGGAACCCCCCAACCCATAAAAAAAGTGTATATATATATAACATCTTAGTAGGATATTGCTTCTCTTTTTTGGTTGTTTTTTATCAGTAGCCATTCTACGGAACCCCGAAGAGCGTCCAGAGGCGGCTCAATAAACCTGGAGGGTGCGTGTCCAAACGCATGTTTTTATTTGATGTTTATATCCATTCATGTGGGTAAAACAACAATAAACCACCCATGACTGTACCACCTATGTATGGTGTTGACGGGATGGTTTATTATTTATTTTATTTTTATTTTTATACCCACATTAATTTCCATACCATGATGATTATCATTGACTTAGTCAATGTCATTGACTAATAACACTAATATGATAGTTTATGATGGTTTATGATGGTACGATTCTTTTTATCCATCCCATGTTCATGGTTTTTGGTGAGCATGATTTTCCACCGAAAAGGATTGACTTTTCATTGTGGAAGAGGAACACCTATACTGATTGGTGGTTTGGAACATTTTTTATTTTTTCCATATATTGCGAATAATCATCCCAACTAAGATAATATTTTCCAGAGGGGTAGGTATACCACCAGGGTTGAAACCACCAACCAGGATAACTTTCTATAAAATCTATAAATATCCCATTATATTCATAGCCCCAAACCTCCACCAATACGCCCACAGAAATTATGATCTATCTGGAGGTTTCCTATCCAAGTCGTTAGACCGCAAAATCGTTTTCTGAAACCGGTGACTTGGGGATCATCGAAATCCGTCTAGAAATCCAGAAATCCCCTTGATGGTGACGTGGGGGATCATCCGTTTAGAAACCTCCATCTACCCTCTGGTAAATATTATTGGATAGGGGGTATGATAGGGTATGTATAATCCAATAATATGATGGGGGTATGATAGGGTATATATATATAACTATTATATGTGTACCCTCTGGTAAACGTTAACATAACTCTGGAAAGATCCACCATGCTATTAATGGGCAACTCCACTATTTCGACTGTGCCATTTTCAATAGCGTTTTGTATGTTTACCAGAGGGTAAGTCCATTTCGGAAAAATTGTGATTTTCTCTCCTTTCCCCATTGGGCTCAACCATCTTCTTCCAGGTGTGAAACAAATTGTCTAAAAAATTCGACCACCAAACGCTTGAGGGAGAGGAAAATTTGGTTTAGTGGTTATTTATAGCTGTATAAACTATAACCATTATATTACTATTATTAACCACTATTAACCGTTATTATATTATCAACCATTATTAACCACCATGGTTATTTGGTTTTAGTCGATATAATTATAGCTGTATAAATAACCCCATTGATTTTCAGTTTTTTTCAGCAACAGGATGAATGAATCCCAATCAGACAAAAGGGATGATATTCAAAGGCCAGGTGCGCACCATTTACCATGTTTAATAGAATTGGATTATGGGAAAATTTACAGGAAAGCCCTATATTTGACGGTAAAAACCATGGTTTCCTGTAGATTTTCCCTTAAACCAATCCAATGAATGTTTGTAGCTGATAAACAAATCAGATTTTGCTACAAACCATGATGTATTTACCAACCATTTACAAAAAAAACACTGCCATTTTCCATTGTTTTCCTTTTAACCATGGTGTATGGTGTATAAAACCTACTGTTTTTTGCATGAGTTTGGTAACAACATATCGAATCAACTTTAATTGGAAGAACGTCATTATTAAAACTTCATTTTTCAACATGAAAGTATACTACAAAGATCTACAAATCATGTCAATCATGTTTGTACTACTATTTTCTAATATTGTACTATATACTAGTGTTCTACAAACCTCTACAGACATTTTTCCGTCCAAAATCTCCGTCAGTCATCCCAGTCTGAGGTGTCGCAGCTTTGGAACGTGCCTTGTCGTGACCGTGAACCAAAGTGCGATTTTTAAAGTGCGGTCCATTGGATGGTCAATAATGGCTAATCATGGTTTATTATATTTATTCTATATTATAAAATGGCAATGTTCAATGGGAAAATCAACTATTTCGACTGGGCCATTTTCAATAGCTATGAATACTGGTTGGTGGTGACTGGAACCATGGAATTTGGATTGACTTCCCATTCAGTTGGGAATTTCATAATCCCAACTGACTTTCACTCCATCATTTTTCAGAGGGGTAGAGTCAACCACCAGATTTAAATAGTTTTAAATATCATATATACCAATCTGATTTTATAAAATATATGGATATGTTTTTGTTTCTGTATCGCATTGCGTTTTTTTTTTGTATCATCCTCGTTGATGGAAAATAATTGTTATGGACGGGTGAGAGTGAAGAAATTTGTGAGATTTGAAGTTTCAAAACATGAACAATGAAACAAGTTCGGTTTCATGTTTGAAATAAAATGATGAGTATCAAAATCATATAGGATATATAAGGAATAAAATGATTGATGTTTGATGGCAGGTGTATGGGATGCCAAGAATAGGGATTTATCACCAACAATCATAGGCGCAACAGTGGGCAAGATTAGAAACCCCGCCATCATGATGGGTTTGGATGGAAAATCATGAAGATTGTATGTTTCCTTCCGTCCGGCAAAAAACAATCCTTACGGTGACTACCCAGGATTAGATGGGGATATCACTAGCTTACAATAATCTAATCTAATATTTATTTATATATATATATGTGTATAATACATTATATTTATAGTTATTGTTTGAACTTCACCAACTATAAATTGGGGAATGCTCCCTTGCCCCTAATATTAAACACCCCCAGAAACCATGGTTTAGTAAGGGATTTGAGGGCAGTGCTCTGGTGGCCCTTGCCCGTGTGCCCGTGTGCCCGTG
>Ga0126342_10002693_pt1 | contig 28205 bp, 23 predicted proteins | sample Cyp1metagenome_FD_92528 | JGI IMG/M metagenome (GOLD analysis project Ga0126342, IMG submission 92528) | Coral microbial communities from Lord Howe Island, Old Settlement Bay, Australia - Cyphastrea 1 metagenome | ecosystem: Host-associated > Invertebrates > Cnidaria > Coral ... | reverse complement strand
CGTCTTGCACTTCCTCACATATATGATGCTACGCTAGTGTACGTCGTCTTGCACTTCCTCACATACATGATGCAACTCCACTGTATGTCGTCTTGCACTTCCTCACATATATGATGCTACGCTGCTGTACGTCTTTTTGCACTTCCTCACATATATGATGCAACGCTGCTGTACGTCTTTTTGCACGTGGACGCATGTTCGCGCTTGGCAGTGGAGATGGGCAAACAGTTCCCACAAAAACCTTTCGAAGCTCACTGCAGAAATTGTGAAGAACACTTAGCGCAGAAAAAAAGAGAGTGCCGCTGAGGTGTTTTACATATCCAATGAAAAGTACGCGCGTACTTTTTAAGGAAATTGAACTTTGAGAGAGATGCAAAACCACTGTGATTTGTGGTATGAAATCAATGACGAACACTGCAAACGTTGAAAACGCGGGCTCGATAAACAACCCGCCGGGATGAACTTCGCCGGGTGTCATTTTGAAGCGGCCAGCCAACTTTGCCCATCCTTAAGTTTTCTTTCAGTGACTTTTGGGCTGAAAATGTGGAACAAAAAGAACTGGATCTTCATGGGTTACCTCTAACGGCCAGCCAATGTGGGTTTTTTTCGCACACAGCAAAAAGATGGAACTTTCTTCAAACGGCATCTCAAACGTGGGGTTGCTGTAAACACAGTAAAAAAGCATTTTCAGAGCCGAAGTCAGCAAGAATCAGCCGCTTCGGTCATGCTACGCAATCCCTTAAAGAAATGGCTGTTTTTGTGGCTATCTGGTTGGTGGTTTGGAACATTTGGATGATTTTTCCATATATTGGGAATAGTAACCCCAACTGACTCATATTTTTCAGAGGGGTAGTATACCACCAACCAGCTATAAATGGAGTGTTTAGCCATCAAAACGATTTCGAAACACGCAACGATCTCACCGGACAAATTTGAGATGCGGCCCCTCAATCAACCCTCTAGCTGACTCGATCTAACCGGAAAACTTCCCCAAGCTCGCTGTGTTGCAGGAACTGGTAGCTGCTTGGTGGTTTCCCATTGGTGTTTCTTAGATTTTATCCAATGCGTTTCCATAGTCATGGAGATACCCCAAGCTCGCTGGATGGTTTTATAGTGGTCCGAAAATAACATGGATGATAACTGCGAGTACCCCTTTGACTTGGGAAAGCTGAATATTTTTTTGTTATGGCTACAGAAGACCAGCTTCTGTATGGTACATGATGTCTCTTCTGATCTTTTTTTCGCCTCGATCTTTAAGCTTACGCTTGGGGAATCACTAGCGATTTTTTTGGGAGCTTCCGGACCAGCTTGCTGCATCCAAGACATGGGGAAGAATTCCGTTGCCGAACCGGAGAGCCATGAAAGTTGCGAAATTTCGGATCGACGACTCGACGACCTCCCGCGAAAAGGACCCAGGGGTTCAAGCTAGTTTCTATAGTCAGGAAAGGGTCCTCAAACGATAGGTCATCAGGCAGGCGTTTTGTCAGGCTAAGTAGGATTTAGCCTCTGGTCATTGAAGAGTTTGCTGAAGCCATTTCCCATTGGCTTCGATGATTTATGGTTATTTCATGTTACTTCCCTTCAAAAAAAAGGGATTTTCCTTGATTTTCCATGAAATCACCATTCAACCACCATTAAATCACGGATTTTTACATGGTGCTTGGACCATGTTTTTTACGGAGAACCCAAGATGGCCCGTAACCGCGAAGGCGGTTGCGCCGGATCACAAGGTACATAAATAAATAAACAATAACATAACATATTTTATCATTATTATTTATTATATATTTATTATTATATATGATAATATCAATAACGATCATCATCATCATCATTATGATTATGATTATGATTATGATTATGATGATTATTAATATATTTATATATGAAATTATATATATGTGATTATATATACGATTATCACCCGCAGAACCTAACGTTCGCCCATGATTACATAATATATCTCAATTCTCCCACGATTATACCACATGTTTCATCCGCGGTTCTAACCGCCTTGCAGGGATGGACGGTACACTAGGTGTGGCCCCTCGCTACGCGGACGACACCAAATTTGCTTCATGGCTCGTTTCAGTTTCACGCTAATTTGCGGTAATAACCATTTGCAGACTTCGTGGGGGTCCGTGGAAAAGAGCTCCGTGCGAGAAAACACAGGCTCCGGGCAAACGTCCGGATCTGTGCGAATTATGATTATATACCATAAAATTGCGCGATAGTTTAATATATATATATATATATATGTAGACTTCAATTCTTCATGGTTTGTCAAGCTGGTGGAGCCAATATGTGAAGATGAAAATAACTTAACTCCGATGTTTGACAGATCTGTTCTTGGGCTAATTAAGACTATTTAACAGGTGTATGTTTTCTTATCCGATGAACATATCATATGTTCGTTATAACCCCCATGTTTTAAATGCTTTTGGGTTGATCACTGCATCTTTGAGCCCAGAAGAGCATGAGGGTCAAAAGGTCTACCTGTGGTTCGGACAAGGGCACGGATGTTTTTTGAAGTGTTTGCGGTAGGGAAAGGAGATTCAGAGAATGTCATACCGAGTCAGTAGCTCTAACTAGAACTGGATAAAGGGTGTAACATGACTTATACTAGAGAACTATCCCATTAGAACTTTCCCATCATAACTAGTGGGGTACATTGACTATAACTAGAACCGGACAACTATCCGATTAAAGCTATAACTAGAACGTTGCGTTTCCCGATGGGATTCAAACCCCCATGAAACCCCGCTGGGGCCGAAGACCCGGTTGAAAAAAAAATGTGAGAACAAACACGTGTGTTTGTCCGGACAATGGCAAGGTTAAAATCCCTGGAAAAATCCTAGGACCACCCCATGGTAAACTGACATAGCTACGGAAAACGCACGGTTTCTAGTTGATTTACCTGCTAAAAACGGAGATTTTCCATAGCTACCAGCATGTTAAATTGTTAAATTACCAGTGGGTATCATCATCATTTACTGACGATTAATTATAGTTTATGACTGTTCACGGCGATTCTTGGCAAGTTGCCATGATTTGAACATATATGTTAACCATCAATGAGGGATATTCTTTGGGAATTCAAGATGATTTAGCCATTTTCAACCATAAAAATTATGACGTGACATCACGTCGTGACCGAACCCTGGAAGGATTTTTCAATAGCACACTGTTAGTCATTACCGGAGAGTAACCCCAAATTTATGCCGCCTTTTTTTGGTTGTTTCTTGGCGTAACAGACGAGGTTGCGAGTTGACGTAGCGCGTAGCGACAGTCGGACTACTTCAGCAGTGTTCAAAACCCAAAAGTGTTGATTCATGATGATTATATATATATATATATATTTGTTGTATGGGTTTTACTATGCATTTTAAGCTGCAGCTATGAGAATGTAATTATTGATAAATGATGACTGTTCAAGATGTCTATGTGGATTTTAAGGAGTTTAGTTTAGGGATCTGAATGATAAATGATGATCCATTGATGATCAGTTTGGGGATTATGGGATTATCACAATCCACGCGGTTCCGAACAAGGTTTTGAACACTGCTCGCTTGACATTGTGGAGCACCAAACTCAGGAATCATGACATTTGGTGATTATGTGTCTTATTATTATGATTTATGATGTACTTAATGTACTTTGAGAAACCAGGGAGGCACATTTTGGAGGCCAATATCAATAAATCACAAGCAATATTCACACCATAGTTCTATAATGTCAACCCTGGATTAATAAACCCCAAACGGCTGGTTAATTGGGGGGATACCATAAAAAAGTATTGGATTATGACTATTGGAGGAGTACCCCGCTAATTAATGAACCATGGTTTATTAATCCAGGGTTGACATTACTAAGAATGATATTTCTGAATCCCATCACCGGGATGGTGATAGACTGATAGACCGAAGCAGTGTCGATGTGAACCCCAAAGGTAAGATATATTTTTTTCGCATGTTTAAACAGGAAACACAGTTCTGACAGTTCTCTGAAAAACATGGTTTATTTTCAAAAGGAATAGTTTTTTTTTTTTACTGGCAATCGATCACCAAAAATTACCAAGTATCGTGTATACACCACATATTGAGGCTGGTTGATTACCGTGGAGGCCGTGTCAAAGATAAATCTTTGGTAATCTGATTTCAGAAATCAATCATCTTAGTCATCTTGAAGAAGGATGACATCCACTATGATTGGCAATCCGTGGTATTGATTTATAGATTATTCAGATTTCACAGAGGTCAACATGGATGTTATTTTCCCACTGGTACGATGGCACAGAGGGTGCCCATTGAAGACTCAACTTCAGATTCAACGAAGCCCCTTCGGCGATCCCCCAAAATATTCGAATGGCCTCTCTAACCACACGTGGTCTGTTGGTGGTTTTGTGGGCTGCCCTTCGCATTTGGAGGTTTCCGAAGTCATGGGGGTATCCCCAGTTCTCATCCATTGATGGATTTTCATGGATTTTCCCTGAAATAAACCAACCATTTTTGGGGATCCCCCATTTTTGGTTCTGGAGGGTCACACGTAGCCCGATTGTAAAGGGCGGCTGGTTCGTGGGTTCGTGGCTTCGAATGTGTCGCGGCACGTAGCGTGCGGGCAAAGCAGGGCCTCGTGGCCTGGCTCATGATGCTCAGTTAGCACCATATTTTGGGCCCTTTTTTTGGGGGATATAAATCCTGATTTTTTTAGGCCTGATATATATAGGCCTTATAAATGGTAGGTGATGATGATGATGATGATGATGATGATGATGATTGATGATGGTGATGATGATGATGATGATGATGATGATGTGCAACAACTTTTCATGGGATATAGATCCAAAACATTCGGAAAACGTGAATTGTGCCACTGGCTAGTGTCATAATGGTGATGCGCAAATATACTCTGGTAGTTTAACATAGCTACTCTATGGACAATCACCATTCCTAATGGGCAAATTATCCATGGGCCGGTTTTTCATTGGTTAAATTTCCGGAGGGTATTTCCTATTAATACCTTCCATTTTGGTTGGTGAATTACCTACCCTCATCACTATAAAATCCCATAAATCCCATTAGCACCAGTAATGTTTCATCACCAAAGACGTTGATGTGGCTATGGATCAATACCTATTAATACAATTTTTAGATATTTTTAGTGGGATGAACATCCATTTACCAGCTATTTTGGGGTTCACCAGGGGTACAAGGTTTTGACACACTGCCATGTCATGTTCGAACTTTGCATCATTCCGTTTGGAGCTCCTGAGATCTCGAAGGGCTGCTGAGTTCCATGCTCGACTCGTCGATGCTCAGCGATGTGAGACATCCCGGTTCGAAAAAATGCAGCTGTTTGATTTCTGACCGACATGACATGGAGTGTTTCTGATCCTGGATAACAGTCAATAGGAGTGTTTTCTTATATGGGTTTGTCTGAAAATGGAGTATGCCCCAACATGGCCATTTTCATAGGTATGATGATTAACCATCAAATCTTGGGCTAGCCTATTTTTAGACAAACCCATATGTTTTCCAATTGTTATTGTTTTTTTTGGGTTTTTGACATTTCTTTTTGTTTTTTTGAGTGTTATTTGTTGGAGGTTCCTTCCCATTGGCAGATGACGTTTTTAGGCCTCAAAAATGTGAGTGGAAAATCCAGCAAGACTTGGTGGCGAACTACCCACGAATCGTAAGTGGGATATAACCCCAGTGATTTACATGGGATAAGTAGGGTTAATCCACTTATAATTGGGGTGACCTAACCCACTTACGATTCGTGAGATGAGCCATCAAGTAAACCTGCAGAAAACCATCCAAAGAGGTTTATTCTTGGGTATACTACAGTAGTTAATGTGGGAAAAACCATGCCATAAACCAGCAATTTGAGAATGGTTATGAATGGTTTATACCACATAAAAATGGTGAAATTGGGGATTGCTGTTTATTTTCTTGTTTTGCCAACATTGAGACGAATTAAATATGTTTAAATTGACCCTGGAATTCTTGGTTTCGGATGGTTACTGGGACTGAAGTCGATGCACCAAGAACTATCCATGGCTCCTGGCGAGACACCCGGAATCACTCCCTTGTTGGTCATAGATCCAAGGATATCCCCACAAGAAATCCCCATAACATTATTATATATATATATATCCGGGTTTACATCCCGCTATTGTTGAAAATGCCGCAGACTAAATCCTATTAATTTCTATATAAAAGTCAAATTCAATCCCATTGCATTCCAACATTGAAACGCATAAATCCCATAAAATCCCATAAAATCGCATAAAATCCCATAAAATTTCTACGAAATCCCATAAAATCGCATTGACTCCTCTTAAATCCCCCAGGAAACTTTCATCCCAGATCTTGAGAGGAGATACGAACTTCTACAGCTGAGCGAGACAAGACCAAGAAAGCATTGGATGTCTTGAAGCGTCGCAAGGTGCACGTCGTGGTCATCGTCGTGCTGGGGGATTGCCTGGATAATCTTTATCGAACATGCTGTGTAAACTTGAAGCATCACACTTTTTTTTGGGGGGAGTTCATGTTTTTCTTGAGGGGGGATTTTACTTGGATTAAATTTGGATTCAATTGGATTTGATAGGATTTCTTTGGGGTTTAACGGGATTTTATCGGATTTGATATGGGATTAATGGAATTTAAGGGCCACTGCTGTTTTGTTTGGTCAACTTAAGATAATTTATCATAATTTAGTCACGATTTGTCACGGCAAGATGGACGATATTTCGAATCCTTGGCATCAATATCGCTGTTGGTGAAGAACAGCTCCTGTACAGCAGGGTTCCCACTTGGATGTGTCAAAGGAGCCCAGAAAAAGGAAACAAATGACTATATTATTATATAATTAATGGCCATATAATGGCTATTCATAGGGACTTTTCATGTGACTATTGATGGGATTCAATGGATCATCCGTGGGGATTATTTGTCATTTTTGATGTGGAAAAAAACCCTTGATGTCATGTTGACCATTTCCAAAATCTGCATCAATGGGTGGTATAAACCATGGTATAAACCATCCCCAAATGAGTGGCTAAACCTCTTGGAGGACTACCCTGCCTGGTAAACTGACTCACATAACGAACTAGAAAATCACCATGCTTTTAATGGGTAAATACGGTAAATCCACTACTTCTATGGCCATTTTCAATAGCAAACTGTTAGTTTACCGGAGGGTAACGGGAAAATCAACAAACTCATAGCAGATAGCAGACTCAATGATGTTTTCTCCATGGAATTTACAGGACCTGGCCGACTGGCCGGACCTCTGTTCCCATGGCTCAAACAAATACATACATCCCATTAACTCATATATGGATATACATATATATATAAACATATATATGTATATAAACATATATGATCATATATGTATAAATACATATTATCATATATATATATATAGAGTATTCACATGTATTCACCAACGTTTACCCATGCTTCCTTCATTGGATACCCTAAGAAAGTTATGATTCCTTGATAATCTACCAACTTTTTTTTTACCTGCCCAACAAGACGGTAACCGTTTTTTTTTTCACCATCATTAACCATCAAGATTTGAGCATCAAACATGGTTGTTTAACCAACAAGATATGCTATTATCATCTGGTAATTTGTTACATAGCTACTGAAAAATGCCATAGAAATAGTTGATTTACCCATGAACATAGCATGGTGATTTTCCAAAGTGATGTGAAAGTTTACTAGAGGGTATATACAAGGTGGTGCCCAAGATTAAGATAGCGTTCAGTTGGTGAACCGAATACTCCAATTTCACTATGGTTGATTAGGGACCTATAACTATAGTATTCATATGTATTCATGAGGTTTATAAACCATCTTACAACTGGGGGTGCCGCACATTGTAATATATATATATATATATTATATATATATTATATATATTATATATATATTATATATATGTATATATATATACATACCCCTCTGGTAAATTAACAGTGGGACCCTGAGATTTTCACCCATATTGAATGGTGGAAACTAATCGTCCAAGCCCGATGACTGCCAGGATCTATGTTAATTTACTGGAGGGTATTATATATATACACGTATATATATATATATATATATTATAGACACATCCTATGAACCAACAAGAATTAATGGGAATTCCAGGATCCTAGAATTGAGGCCCTGTACCATATAAGGCCATATTTTGTGGGGATATTCCCTTACATAGGCCTAAAAAATAGGCCTTATATATGGTAGGTACCTCCAATCAATCGGTTCCTGAGTCATGGCCATTGAAAGAATGGTTCCAAATGATTGACCCACAGTAATATAGCCTCAATCTACATCGTCGGCAATGGAGCATTCCACTGCCAAATCCTCAACTTCTTCGTCGCCATGGGAATTTCGAGGGTTACGCGAGGGTTCACTCGTGAAAGGCCCAGTTCTGGATACGCCCCAATTATCATATTGTTGATTATGTATACATATATATATACATACATATCCCATTATAGAGTATATATATATACATAGTTACGTCACGATATATCCGATTCTATCTCATTAGATCTCATTAGATCCTGTTGCTTTTCCAATTTTTCACAACGATCACAGGCCTTAGACGATGAAGCGAGGCATGAGATGAATTTGGCCAAGGCACCCTGGGTAGAACCCATGGTTTCAAGGAAAATGATAGACTGGTTGGTGGTTAAGAACATTGGACTAAATGGAGGTTCATGGCTGAGAAAAGCATCTATAACTGGTTGGTGGTTTGGAACATGAATTTTATGACTTTCCATATATCGAGAATTTCATAACCTCAACTGACGAACTCCATCATTTTTCAGAGGGGCTGAAACCACCAAAATGATATACATTCATTATCATCCATTGTGATTTTCCATATGAGATATGGTCAGAATAAACCTATTCTATTTTTTTCGGGTCCACAATATCCTTTTTACGTGTCAGAACATGTTTATTTCGAGAATGCATTAAACATGCATGAACCATGCACTAAACATGCACTAAACATGCATTAAACGTTGGTTTTTCAACGAAACAAACATGGTTTGCCAAACGTGTACCGGTTCCGATCGGGCATTTTCAGGATGAACATCGGATGGATTTTTCCCATCCCCCGGCCATTTGTTGTACCATGTTGTACCAAAAAAAAGGGGGCAACAAAAAAGGACAGGATCAGGAATTTTTGTTAGATTCTAATAGATAACAATTGGGAAAATTCGGATCCTGTTTTTATGGTTTTTCTACTTTTTTGGGGGTTGAAAGTACCAATCAGATGATGATATATGCGTATACATATCATAGCAGAGGTTACACATCATTTTTCCTACTGAAATTCCACATCAAATCCACATTTTTGGTTAAAGTCCTCTTAAACCCAATTCCTGAGAAAATCACCCAACATATCACCATTCCTCTTGTTTTACCCTCCATGTCTTCTACGGAACTGCAACAGGTCCCGAGGACCGCAAAAATCATCGAATGTCGCAATTCGTCAGGCGGTCCTGAAAACGGAGACTGAGAATTTGATCCGCGAGGCACACGGGTTTCTCGTTGCGACAGGTTTTGTTTCATGGAAATATCTAGAGGTACCAGGTAATTAGCTAAGTTAAATGGATGTTAAATGGGTTATAATCCCAGGAAAACTATAGATATATCACCTATAATTATAAACCTCTAACCAACCATAAATGTCCCCCCCTCCACGGGCGGGCCGATTAATAGAGGGGTTTGTTTACCACCCCCCTTAACAACAGGCAAACGACGACAGATAAATAGCTAAGCTGGCTTACAGTCTAGAGGTACCATACTGTAGGTAATTAGCTAAGTTGGTTTATAATCTATAGTTGGCTGAGTCATCTAGAGGAGTTGTTTCAGGTACTCCCCCAAAGCATATCAAGCGAGGCCCCAGCCCGTTAAGCCGACCCACAACCACGCAAACCCATGGGTTCATGGTAGATATCTACAGTAGAGTTAGACACAATGGGACCCCCAAATGTTACCCCAGTTGGTTTTTTTCAGCCCGTCTAACTTGAGATATATCCCTTATACTTATACCCCCCAAAAACCCAACAGTTACTTTAGTCATAAACCAACTTCGCTATCTTGGGGGCGGCACATTGTAGGGGTACTTCCCCCAAAACATAGCCATCCCCAAAATCGTTGTCTAGATTCCTAATCAAAATTGGTACCCCCCCTAGGAACAGTAGCTAGGAAGATCATCACAGTCACGAAAACTCCTGCTGTTTCATGATGATTTATGGGTTATACAGTTCAATACATTGGGAATTAATCCCTATCGACCAAGCAGAATAAAGAGATTTAATCTGGAGGGCTTCCAAGCAGCCGAAAATGGCCCCAGACCTGACATGTTTGATGAACCTGTGGACTTTGGAGTGACATTGGCCCCTTCATAGTTCGGGGATGGTCATCAATCCATCAATGGTTAATATCCATTAGTCAACGGCCATTTCGGGAACCGATTGATTGGAGGAACCTAAATTGCCCTTAAAGAAATTCTGGAACATTTTTTGGGGCCCAGAAATCATCCCAAATCATCCATTTTAATAGCATGTTCCATTGTAATATACTAACATACTATATTAATCTGGGTAAATTTCATCACGACCTCACTGTTCTCCCGAAGCCTGGTTCATCATGGTTAATTTATGGGAAATCATCCCCAGCCATGGCCGCAAGATTCAGGTTAGTGAAATGTGATAATTTACCCAGGAACCAATATAGTAATTTCCATGTATAATCATCTATTTATAGTTAGGGTTTTCCATGAAATGTTTACCATCCAGCTAGTGGGGTACCACCATTTATGATCCACCTCCATCGGACTGTTTTTTCGTGTGCAGATCGACATGCTGAAGAAGCAAGCAGAGACCGATAGCAAGGCGAGGACCATCGAGTTTTTCGGGGGCTTTTCTTCAAGACCAAAAAATGGGGGTTTCCATAGGGGATACACCAAAATAGATGGTTTATTTCATGGAAAATCAATCTGTAAATTGATGATTTGGAGGTATCCCCATTTTCTGAAATACTCGTGTGAGCCATGAAAGCTGATAGCCAGCCTGGTTCTGGTTGGTGGTTTGGAACATTTTTGGATTTTTACATTCCATCATATATGGGATGTCATCCTTCCCATTGACTCATATCTTTCAAGATGGTGAAATTAGAACCAACCAACCAGTTATAGATCCATTTTTCATGGTAAAATTGGTTAAACCTCCATTTTTCATAGGTTAAACCTCAATTTTTCATGGTAAAATTGGTTAAACCTCCATTTTTCGATGTTTTTTTTTCCTCCATGTTTCAGCGGGATTGGTGAATCCTCGGGACTTCTACATTCGCTCATGTTTTTTTGCGGAGATGACCCATGCAAGGAGGTGCCCAAGATTTCGGAATCGTGTTCCGTTGGGGTTCACGTCACTTCAATTTCACGATGGTTTTAATGCTAGCATATGCTACCTATAACATCCTATAACTATAGTATTCTTATGGGGTTTATAAACCACAACTTATAATTCTAAGTGGTTTATGGTAGATAGAACTAAAGTATACTAAAGTTAATAAGTTAATTTCATGGGGTTTGTAAACCAACTAACTGGGGAGTCCCGCATTGTTGTAGGAGCCATGCCATACTGATGTCATGTCGTCACCATGAGTATCAACTCTGTGGATTCGTTCCAATCAATGTCGGACAGCATGATCTGAAAAAAAAAAATCGGGGATGGTCATCAATCCATCAATGGTTAATATCCATTAGTCAATGGCCATTTCAGGAACCGATTGATTGGAGGAACTTAAATTTGCCCTTAAAGAAATTCTGGAACATTTTTTGGGGCCCAGAAATCATCCCAAATCATCCATTTTAATAGCATGTTCCATTGTAATATACTAACATACTATATTAATTCCACCAATATAGTATACTATAATTTCCATGTATAATCATCCATTTTAATAGGATTTTCCATTATATACCATCCAGCTAGTGGGGTACCACCATGACCATGGAAACCACCATTTTGATATACTATATGTATTATTGTTATTTAGTTTTACTGATATACAAAAATATTTTGTTTTATATTTTCCATTATATTATAATTAATTATAGTTGTCCATTAGGATTTTCTAATGAGCAAAACCATTACTAACATTTCCAAAAAGTTGTCCATTACTAACATTTCTATTCCATTACTAACATTTCTATTCTATTAGTAAAGTATCATCAACTCTTTTCAAATACTGATATACTATGTTATTTTCCATTATATTATAACTGGTTGGTGGTTTGGAACATTTTTTACTTTTGACTTTCATATTTTTCAGAGGGGTAGGTATACCACCAACCAGTAATTATTGTTCATTAGGATTTTCCATCGCAATTCCCCATGGTTTTTCATATGACCATGCGCGCCAGACCATTACGGACATCCTGCGTGACCGTGAGTCCTTGAACCGTGCGCTGATCCGCGGGGATGCCCGGTCTGCCTTAAAAACGTGGCTGAATGAACTGTGGTAGATATAACTAATGGTTATTATATGGTTACTATATGGTTAATGATGATGGTTAATGATGGTTAATAATAATTACTGGTTGGTGGTGGTTAGAGATATACCATCTGGTTATTTAACAGAACTATCATCAGTTGATATCATAATTGATTGGGATTATCATCCATGTTGATTATCGTCAATGATAATTACCATCTGGTTATTTAACATAGCGAACTGGAAAATCCCTTATAAATGGAGGTTTCTAGCTGGGAAAATCATCTATTTCCATGGACCATTTTCCATGGCTATGTTAAATAACCAGAGGGTAACTATGGTAGATATAACTAAAGTAGCCATAGTTAATGAAACAAGGCATTTTCAGGATCCTAAAATGGAGGTACGTTAGTACCATATTTTGGGCTATATTTTGTGGGGATATTCCCTTTAGGCCTTACATAGGCCTTACATATGGTAGGTACCTCCAATTTAGGTCCCTGAAATGACCATTGATTAATCTACCATAGTTAACTATGGTTAACGTTCAAATAGTAGATTAACTATGTTCCATGGTACATTGTCTATGGTACATGGAAATATCCATATGACATCTTTGGTTTATGGATGTTTATGGTTTATGGTAGATAGAACTAACGTATACTAAAGTTAATAAGTTATATAATGGGGTTTATAAACCAACTAACATAACCGGGGGGCACCATCCTGTAGTTCGCTGGTGGCTTTCCATACAAGGTGAGGGGAATTTCGTTCAGAAAATAGTGAAAACCCACCATTCAAACATGTGGATTCACGGGGATTTATAGCTGATTTATGATGGCTACCCTCTGGTAATTTAACATAGCTATAGAAAATCACCATTTTTAATGGGAAAATCCACTATTAATGGCCATTTTCAATAGCTATGTTAAATTACCAGAGGGTATAGGTGAATTCGATGGTTTATGGTAGGTCTAGTGGGTCCCCCCTATTTTAGGACACCTCGAGATTTTCGCAGAGCTGTGGGGTTCTCTTCCACTTTCAGTCGGGAAATTCACCAGATGGGATGAGCTGGTACCTCATTTTTTGGGAGCAAACCCCATTTGACAAAGATCCATTGGCTAATCATCATTTTCACTAATATTTGCACTATGAACCATGATCATTGCCATACATGGAACCGCATATCCCGTTCTCACCTTCCCTTCTTCTATCTCCTGGTTATATTGCATGATGAATCCCACGACATCCTGTTTCAGTGCATCGATAGCCAAAGGCTGTGACGATCGCACCAAAGAACAAGCGAAGAAGGTGAAGAGCCACGATGCACCTGGGCCAACTCTGTGGCTGGTGCCCCCGGTGTTCATTGGATACTACACCAACTGGTCATTTGTTACATAACTACACATACTGGTTGGTGGTTTGGAACATTTTTTATTTTCCATAATATGTGGGATAATCCTTCCCATTGACTAATATTTTTCAAGATGGTTGAAACCACCAACCAGCACAACTGATGTCAAGCTACGATGATCTGGTTGGTGGGTTTCAATATGTTTCATTGGAAAATCCCCGAACTACATAGAGGTTTCAATATGTTTCAATATGTTTCAATAGTAACATCATCTATAGATGGTGGATTTATGTGGATTTTCCATTGCCAGGTTTGATTAAAGAAGGATAACAGGATAACTCTATCATCTGATGGTTGGGGAGGAGTACTGAGCTATGGTTGTATCCATGATCCCTTTGAACCAATGGGGAGCCAGTTGGAGCTACTAATTGAGAAAAAACCCAACCACATGATAGTAAACACCCTCTGGTAAACTAACATAGCTATGGAAAATGGACCATTTATAGTTGATTTACCCATAAAACATAGTGATTTTCCATAGCTATGTTAGTTTACCAGAGGGTATTTGCTTAGATATCAAAATCCTTATATGATATTATATGTATACCCTTACTTTCCCATGAAATCCCCCATTCTATCCCCATGATATGATAGAGGATGCCAACTCATAGATATTTCTGTAAAATTGGATCTAGAATTTCGCATCTGGGGATTTTTATCTATTTAAATTATTTTGTTCACGGCTTCTGATTGAGAAATTTGAGATTTTTGGTTGATTTCTATGACATTTTTCAAGGCACAAATGGAAAAAAACCACCGGATCTGGCTGAGCCCCGGGGATGAATTGCCGGATCTTTTTGTCGTCAAAAGCCATGGTTTTTACCGGTGATGTTCTGTTCAACCAATGGCCTGGTCGCTCGATCATTTTCCGAAGCTCGAGGATTCCTGACTCCGAAAGTTTCACTTGTCGCTTCTGGTAAACTGACTCACGAAATATTTAATGGGAACATCACCATGCTATGTAGCTGGGAAAATCCACCATTTCTATGGGCCATGTTCAATAAGCTATGTTAAATTACCAGAGCCTTCATGTGAGGAAGAAGCGATGCAGCTGGAAAGAGACGTGGACAAGATCAAATTGGATGTGCAAGATGCGGTGAAGAAGGCCCCCCGTATTTGGAAAATCTGGACCGGCTTGCGAGTTGAGATTCATGTTGGGATAGGCATTCTTTCGCCGACGAGTTTAGCACTACCTTTTGTAGAGTTTGGTGCAGTTTAGTACTTGTTAGCTTAGTACCACTAATAGACTGTACAGTTTGGTACAGTTTAGTACAGCTTAGTACTTGTTAGTTTAGTAATTACTAGCTAACTAATATGTTGCTATTTTTTTAAATGTTTTTTTTGCTATGTTAGGGGTCCCCAAACAGAAAGACAAATATTTTCAGGGATGATGTTTTCCACATAGTTCCAATGTTTCCAACTTACTGTATCTATTTATATTTGGGGGTTGCTATAACATAGATAAGTAATATAGATAAGTTAGTCTGTTAGTTAGTCGGTTAGTTAGTCAGTTGCTATTTAACATATATTAACCCAACCAACGAAACACATTTTTCTTTTGGGGTATATCTTTAAGTTTGGCCATGGGAATGCATTGTGAGTGGTGAAGAATCATCACAATGACTAAAGATTTTGGAGCTGTAAATCATCCCAAATAATAAACCATAATAATAGTAATACCCGCTTAGATATATATATAAGGTATTTTATATATTATTTTTACATATTTATCATCCCAACTATAGGGTATTTTATATATACCTGCTATAGCCTAGACCAAAATCCAGGATGATTCACATGTCCACCAGGCCACAATTAGCCCCTGATTATCCCATAGTTTACCACAGTATCACAGAATTATTCACTCCAGAATTGTCCTACTAAATGGATTGGGTTTAGTTGGGAAAATCTGAACCGGTTTTACCATAGATTTTCCCATTCAATATGGGGCTTAAACCAGTAAATTTTCCCGTGAAAACCAATCCATTGACCGACATTTTCCCAGAAAATTCCAAGGGTCCCATTGGTCCTGAGTCGGACTCGATTTATGACTTCCCTTCTGATCTCGGCCAAGAGTCCCCGGCTTTCCGATCTTAAAAGTCCCGTGGGGCTTTTCCGATGTTTCTTTCACTGAAACCATCCATATGGCTATGGATCAATACCTATTACCATTTTTAGGGGAATGAACATCCATTTTAACCCAGCTATGACTTGATGTTCACTAGGTACCAGGGTTTTGACCCATCCCCATATTTTTCCATCCTGAAGATGTGATCAGATTAGGGTCCCCCATGGAAAAATCCCATTTTGTTTCCCCATGTAAAAACACTGGATGATGGGCTAATATCCATCATTATCATCCACCAGACTGTTCAGCCATGAAAAAAAGGTTATTGTTAGTTAATGTTGGTTATGTATATATATATATATGTTAATAATTATATATGTATATATAATTGTATATATATACATATCCCCATAGAATCCCCATTGAATGTCATATTTGTTGCTTAAACGCCAAATGTGTATCAGTTTATCCATGTGTTTATCCATGTTTGAATGCGTTTTCATCCACCATCCGCAGTTTTTTTTTTCGTCCGCAGGCTTACAAGCTGGACAAGACCCGTGAAAAGTATGGTTTGGAGTGATGCCCTCAGTACATTCTTTGAAGATGGGGATCTGTCGGAGTCGGATGGGTCAAGTTACCTATTACCTGGTACCTGTTTGGTCGGTGATTTTTCTTATTTTCCCAATGGAAAATCCTGGAAAATCCACCATGACTGGGGAATCTCTGTTGTGAATATTGTTTATTTTTGGGGGGACCCGGAATCAGCAAATCCAAGATTTCCCTCTGGTAAACTGACATAGCTATGGAAAGATCCACCATTTTTAATAGGGTAAATCAACGAACTAAATGGGCCATTTTCAATAGCTATGTAAGGAATTATCAGAGAGAATTACCAACATGTTGGGGAATAAACATCCAGCTATACCAACTAAATTTTGGAGCATCTAGGGTGCTTGGGCTTTTCACTGCAATTTATTTTTGGATCTATGTTTGGGAATGGCTTCGAAAATCTTGAGGGAACACCTGAAACGAAGAAAAGTACAGGTTTATTCCTAGGTTTAGGGTTGAACACGGAATCAGTTTACCATTCGTATTGATGATTGATTACTGATTTATTACTGAATAGTAATAGTAATAGTACTATAAACAGTAATAATAATTTAAAAAAATAATAAAACCCATTATACCATGTACCATGTATATATAATATGACTGGTTTATTGATTACCACTGAACATTTGTGGATTCACCAACTGATTAAAAAAGGGGAACCAATATCTGGTTGGTGGTTTGGAGAGTTTTCCATAGGATAATGTTGGTTAATGATGGTTAATAATGGTTAATAATATCTGGTTGGTGGTGACTGGAACCATGGAATTTTGAATGACTTTCCAGAAACAGTTGGGAATGACTCATCATCCCAACTGACGAACGCCATCATTTTTCAGAGGGGTAGGTTGAAACCACCAACCAGGATTGATTATGTTGTCTTTTTTGATTAGACTATTGAATGATGGACACATGTATGAAAATCAACATTATAATTCAGTTTGAAAATGTTACACTGGATATCATGGTATAGGAATAGTATATACCATAGTGGTGTATGGTGTATAATGGAATGTACTCTACATGTTTATATTGTTTATACCCCAAAATTGAAATCATCATAGGCAAAACTCCACACTCGGCCTGTCCCCATGTGTTTTTAGATACCCGAAGCAACCACCAGCGTCAACAACAAACATTGGGCATATTACCGGTATTACCAGCAAAATGGGAAGATGGTCTTAAATGACTTAGTATCAACCATGTACCTTCTGGTAATTTATTACAGTTTGCGAACTTGAACATGACCATTTAATTCGCTGATTTACCCAGCTAGATAGCATGGTGATTTTCCAGAGTTTTTGGTATGTTTACCATTTAGTTCGTTGATTTACCTACAAAAAACATGGTGGATCTTTCCATGGCTTTTTGTACGTTTACCATTTATAGTTGATTTACCTATTAAACATGGTGATTTTCCATGTTTTTTTGTACGTTTACCAGAGGGTATCAACCATGTCTGAACATCATTGAGCATCACGTGCTGTCAATAGTTGGATATAATCGCCGATCATCCCTTTACCACATCCCACGGAAGGCAACTTAAATGTGGATATTCATAGTCCACATTAAATGATGATTAATCCATATATTTATATCCCATTAATGTATGGTATATACTAGTATATATATATATATATCCCACTACCCTATATATATATATATACCATTATACACCATTATATATATATATATCATTCATCATTAATCATCATTATTCCAATTATTACTCCCATGTATGTATGGTATATATAATTATATATCGGGGATTCCATAAATGGAGTGACTCCAATAGCTGGATGGTTTATTGCATGGAAAACTCCCAATCTAAAATGGGTCATGATTTGGGGTACCCCTATGACTTAGGAAACCTCCATGTGATGTATAGTTCATTATTTCTGTAGAGAATTCACCAATGGGGGACTTCCTAACCAGGCTTATAATATCTTATAATACTATATTATATATACACACTATATAATGGGTTATATCCCACATATGCTACAAAATATAAGGGACTAATGGGACTTACTTATAATACTATATATATATATCCCACATTCGTTGAGTTGTGAAAAGCCCACCATAAATTGCTGATTCGCTCTGAAGAGAGTTACCACCCCTGAGGTGCTCCTTGGCGAACAGCAAATACATGTCCGCAGTGGAGGAGCCGATTTTTTTCCAAAAAGCACGCCGGAAGAAGGGGGTGGTAGAAAAAGACAATGTTTTAATATGTTTGTAATATGTGTTTAAGATGATATGTGTTTAACAGGCTTTTTGATATGTGTTTAATATGTTTTTAACAATTATGTGTTTTATATGTTCTACAGAGAATCAAATTTAATTCATGTTCATGTTTTCAACAGACAACTCATGGATGACAACGGATTGAGATTAGAATGGTGACAGGGATTTAAATGGTTTGAAAGCACCAAGAACCGACATATATGACATACCCCGGGTAAAGATACCCAAAAAATGCGGGAAAAACGTAGGGAAACCTCAAAAAACGACCTAGTGTGTGAGAATTTGCTCTATTGTTGTTTGAAATGGTGGGTACACCCAGATAAAAACCACCAAACAAGGCCTTAGGGATATGAAATGTTATCACATGTAGCCAGCAGAAAGTTTTTGCACATGTCTACTGTACTGTCTACTGTGAGTAGTTTTGCTATTCAAATACTTGGAAGTCTTAAGGAAGATAATCCCATCCGATCTTCCTTTGTGTGTGGCATGGGTTGAAACCAATAACCAGTTGATGGCTCTTGGAATGGCATCGATTTACAGCCGGTAAGTCACCGCGAAAGTCAGGAGCTCAAGAATCGTGACAACAAGATTTCGGAACTTCGAAAGAACTTCGCAGATGTCTGTTGCTGAGTCGACCAGAAAACATGGCAGGTGTTTTTTCGAAAACATGGCAGGTGTTTTTTTGAAAATCATGAATTTCCCAACCCCAACAATTCCCAGCAGCAGATTTTTGAGAGTTTTTTCACCAGCAATCTATCAGCTTAGCCCAGCTGAGTTTTGGTTTGGATCCTTTGGATTGTGGCTGTCCAACGCCTGATGTTTTGACTTGGAACCAACAGCCCTTGTTATTTGTTGCGTCCAGCGGCAATTTACGTTGGAACCAAATTTTGCGCCATGTTTGAACGTGCCATTTTTATAAAGTTATAAAGTTATGTTTCAATAGTGATGAATTAGACCAAATAAAGTGATCCCAATTAAACGTGATTCCCAAATTAAACCATGTTTGAACGTGATTTATTGGTTATCTTTTGCTGTCCAGAACAAATCCAGGAATCAAAACATTTTCTTGGACCATATCCTGGAAAAGACATCCATACACCAGGTATATCCCATGATAAACGGCCGTTTTATTTTCACATCATATTATTCAATCGACTGGATGGGATAAGAATGAGGTATTATTCAATAATAAACCATTCCCAATGTGGTTCATTATTAGATTTATTGTGCATCACAAAATTTGGGGATGATTTGTATAGTCGCACTTTTATAGGCCGCAGCCGTTGGATGAAAATAAGTCGGTAACTGAGGTAAAGGCGAAGTTGGCGCAGCAGAAACAGCTCTATGAGGCGAGCGCTTTTTCTGAGATTCCACCAGCGCTGGGTTTGAAGCCCCCGAATTTTGGGACTGTTCGATACAAGTCAAATACAGTGAGATAGCAACAAGTAGTAGGTTTCTGTTTTTTTGGGGTCCAGTTGTCCAATTGATATCAAATCATTTTCTGCTTGGTGGTTTGGAACATGTTCTTATTTTTCCGTATATTGGGAATTTCATCATCCCAACTGACGAACTCCATCATTTTTCAGAGGAGTAGGGCTCAACCACCAACCAGCCATTGTTAGTTATCATAAGTCTAACATTGCCATTTGACCACTGGATTTGGGGGGGTAGCCTCTGGTTTTACCATACAAAAAAAAACCATGGAACATCAGCATGCTATTAATGGGTAAATCCACTATTTCTATGGCTATTTTCAATAGCTAACTGTAACAAATTACCAGAGGGTATACCCTCCGGCCTCCGGTAGTTTTTCACCTGGTATTACAATAGACCGCTGGGTTTCTGGGTCTCAACTAGCCGCGTTTTTTGAATAAAAAACATGGCCCCCAACTCAATGGACAGAAACAGCCATGGTTTCCGGCCAAGATTTTCCAATGGGATTTTCCCATGGGATTTTCCATCATTTTACAAATTCTTAGATCCAAAGATCAGATTTTCCCATGGGATTTTCCCGATTTCCCCATGGGATTTCCCCATGGGATTCGTTCGATCCAACAGCCGCCAGGCCGTGCGCACGGATCGCAATCTCTACTCCAAGAAGTTGGTGGAATCCCAGGCGGATGGTCGAAATCCGGCCATGATAGCGTTCAGTTGGGGCGATTGTGGAACTAAGATTCTCTCAGTATTGGTTACCCTCTGGTGAACTAACAGTTTGCAATGGAAAGATCCACCATGCTATTCATGGGAAAATCCACTATTTCTATAGCCATTTTCCATTGCTATGTTAGTTCACCAGAGGGTAATAATGATGGCTATGATATCGTATGATGTTTGATTGAAAAATTGGGGTGAACTAATAAGTCCAATTTTTCACGAACTGGTTTTTGTGGGTGATATATCGTTAATGAACTTAGAACCAATTTATAACTATGGTTTATAACTCCAGTTTCACGAACTAGTTTATGGTAGGCAAATAACGAACTAGTTACTGGGGCGAATCTAAACCAACATTCACATCACTGGGGGGCCTCACATTGTATAAATAATGGGATAAACCATGATAAACCATGTTATTACTATAGTGAAAAATCTAGAAAGTTAGTTTTCATGGTCAGCAAATCACAAGAAAGTTGATTTATAGTTTTCATGGTCATTATAACTATAGATTATAGATGCCCTCTGGTAAACATACACAAAACCATGGAAAAAACACATTTTTTGATGGGTAAATCAAGTATCTATAATAGGCAATGTTCAAGTTCGCAAACTGTTAGTTTACCAGATGGTAGACATACTGGAATTTCTGGCAATATATTATAATAAATGGTTCAATGTTAAACTATAGTTGTAGATGATTTGGAGGTAACATGACATGATTATTTGTAGGGGACATATGTTTTTTTGAGCGACACAGCATTGCAAATGGCTGCCCTCTAACAATAGTGCTTAAAGATGCTTAAATAGTGGTTGCCCACCAATTACTTATGTCATTCCCAGAATATACGCATTGAATCTCCCAAATTTATAGATGTTCCCACTAACTTGGGGTGTCCTCTCCAGTTTATACCAATTTCCCCCAACCAAAAAAAAAAAACGAAAAAAAATCCAGCCAAGTTGTCTATCCAGCCTCTTATAGCGAAATCACCCACCACATTTTCCCATGGGTTTTCCGATGAAAAAAAACACGATTCGGTGCTCTCTCATGGGACTTTGCCGCCAGGATGAGATTGCGGAAATGAAGCGAAAGTTCAAAATCATGTCGCACCAGATTGAGCAACTCAAAGAGGACTCGAGTCGGCGAGTCGGCGCGGGGGATTCGGGTTGGTAAATGGTGAATGGGAATGTCATGTAAGGCCATATTTTGTGGGGATATTCCCTGAAATTTAGGCCTGAAAAATAGGCCAAAAATATATGGAATCGGTACCTCCAACTTAGGTTCCTGAAATAGCCATTGATAAATGGTGGGTGAATGAATCTTGAGTTGGTAGATTCGGTATGGGCCGTATGGGCCACTGGGTCAGACCATGTCAGACCTGGGGAACCACAGGTAAATTGTCGATTTTTAGTATCGTCCAATGATTGGGGTACCCAATAAATTGACCCATACCCCATAGGATCCATGTATGCTATATATGGTAACATTTACCATCAATATACCCCCAATGTTAGCATATATACCATACATGGATCCTATGGGTACCTAAATAGGGTCAACGGCTCTTTGTTTGGTGATTCTCAATCTCGCGCAAAATTGCAAGTGCGAGATCAGCGAACATTGTGACGCGGGCAGTTTCGATACTCCAGAATTGCAGTTTTGTTTGGATTTTCAACTATTGTTTCCCATTCTTGTTGGTTGTAGCCGCTTGCTTGCAAGTTTGACTTGTTGCTGTTTTGCAGTAATTTTTGGGTGAAGAAATGAGCTATATATACATAAAGAGCCCCAGGAACCATGCAAATTCGTGCTGCTTCATTTTATTTGATTCAATATCCCCATAGAGCAGCGGCAAAAAAAAAAATATCTCATAGAAGTTGGCAAAATATCCAATTCCAAACTTTCGTGATACATAATTATATATCAGCTTTTCTGCATCTTTGTTGTGGTTTTTAGATGGTGGTTCGATGATATGTATCACATATTTCCAAATGTCCCACTATTTTCTATATATGTTGGGAATGCTATAATTAATTACAGTACTATAGTTGGTTCGAGTAAATCCCCAGGTTTTCTTGAGTCATAACGGTATATAACGGTTATCAACATTATGTAACGGAAACAAAATCAGGAGATCAACATTATATAACGCTTATCAACATTATACAAATACCTTTTTTTAAAAATAAAATGTCACCATTTTTAAGAACGGTAAATCATCATGTTTATCATCTATTTCTATGGGCCATGGCTTCCATAGCTACGTTATTTTTTCCAGTTATAAATTGGTTATAAGCCCATTAACTATAGATATATCACCTATAAACCACATTTTTCCAACGGTGAAAACAGGAGATCAAAGAGAAGGAAGAACGGCTGAAGCGGGTGCGGAAGCTCCGATGTGCACCGTTTTTGTGTTTCCTGGGATGATGCGTAAAAGCCGCCGTGTGACAAGGTGATCTAATGGGATTTATATGGGATTTATATGGGATTTATATGATTTATATGGGATTTATATGGGATTTAGCCAACAACAGTGAGTTAATGGGATTTAATATGGATATACTTATACTATACCTTCAAGTACACCCACAGTTTGCAAACTGGTATATCCCAGTTTGCAAACGGTCGATGACTTACCCCTCTCTTACCGAACTTAAAATGGTGATATAGCTACCCTATGGTTATTTAACATAGCCATGGTATAGATGGCCCATAGAAATAGATGGTTTACCTGGGTTTACCTATTTAAAATGGTGATTTTCCATGGCTATGTTAAATAACCAGATGGTATATGTTGGTTCACCAGAGGGTTTTTTGGAGCAGAAACCTATGAATTCCACAATGAATTGGATGTAGATCACTGTAGATCGTTTTTTTTTGTAATGGGAAGACCCATCAATTTCCACAGAAAAATCTCAGTTTACCACAGGCTGACTGGGATCTGGAGACACCTCTTGTGGAAATCAATCAAAAGCGGTTTGATTTTGCTTGTTTTTTTTTAATGATCCAACTAAACATCCAAAAAAATATCCACATATTTCTCAGATTTTCAGGCTCATCGTGTTTTATAGCTCGTTTGCGTGACTTCAATTCATGCTCACTACGTCAAAAAGATTGCCTATTAGTTGATCTATTTCGTAGAAGGGGATGGTTATCCCGCCAGTTTCATAGGGGTTAATATGCCCCTTAATGTGGGAATGTCATGAAAATGATGGTGCGATGACGAGGGGCCCCAGGGGCCCCATTCATCAACTTGACGCCGCCAGGGACACCATCAGCACAATCGCATGCAGAAAGAGCCAGGGGTCCCGGAAGCGGTTGAAAGAACATTTCGGGGGGGAGTTTGTTCGTTTTTTTTTTTGTGCAACAGAACGTCCGCGTCCAGTTGAGGTTTCCGCTGAAACCACTATGTTGATCTATTTTGCTGGGGAAAACTATAGGGTTTCCAGGATTTCACTGAAATCCATTGATCATATCTTTGAGATATCCAAAAAATTGTCAGCAGCTTGTCATCCCAGGCTGCCCACCACCCAAGTTCTGGTAGAAAAAGGCAACTACAAAGTGGTGCACCCGTTCGATAGCTAAGTTGGGGTTCACATAACTCCAATAACTCTGGTTTTTGTTGGTGATCTATCTATAGTTAATGAGTTTATAACCAATTTATAACTTGGGCAAAACACCACCTTGTAGCCTCCAGGATAAAACAAACATGGCAAGGGACACCCATTGAGTTCGATGATTTTCCCAGCTAGAACCACCATTGCCATCTTTGAGGTCACCAGAGGGTATGAAATGGCACCTCTTTAGACTTCAACCATCTTCAACCCGCATTTTTCACCGGGGAACAACTGGGGGTTCGCTGGCGACATCCGGATTTTCCTGCGATTTGAAAAAGAAGGCAAAACGGATTGTACCATTTGGCAATGTAAACAGGCAGTGGGAAATCCCAATTTTCAATTGGTTATATTTATATGATATACAGCAATCATCTACAATTAATCTACCAAATTATGCCAAATTTTAAACACTGATCTCCAGAAGAAATGCTCCAGTAATCAACAATTCCACATGATTGATGATGAGTGCCTCATTAAAACTACCCTCTGGTAAACTAACATAGCTATGGAAAATCACCATTTTTCATGGGAAAATTCACTATAAATGGCAATTTTCAATAGCTATGTTAAATTACCAGAGGGTAGAGGATTTTTCCATTGCCATGTTTGAGTACTGGAGGGTACTAAGTTTCAGCCAAATTTTAAAAACACTTTGTCTTGCTGAGGTGCGAGTACTACAAGGACCAGTTGGAGAGGTGCGCAGACGCGCAGAACAAGTTCCACCACCAAAAAGGTTCCTATATTACTATAGCGACTTGCAACCGGGTGGGGCTTCATTTGCTTCGTCTTTTTCCATTCCCGATCAACCAATGTTTTTGAGGGGGTTGAAACCAACACGTAGATATAGCAACCCCCAGAAAGATAGACTAGAAATCACCCTAGAAAAATCAGTGCGAATAATCATCCCATTAATAGGCCCAAAAAAATCCCCATTCATAATCCCGAAAAAAAAACTATCACAAATCCCATGAAATCCCTATAAAAAATCCCCATTCATAATCCCAAATCCCATCTGGTTGGTGGTTTGGAACATGAATTTTATATTTTTCCATTCAGTTGGGAATTTCATCATCCCAACTGACTTTCACTCCATCATTTTTCAGAGGGGTAGGTTGAAACCACCAACCAGCCATGAAATCCCCATTCATAATCCCCATTCATAATCCCCATTCATAATCCCCATTCATAATCCCTATAAAATCCGTATAAAATCCCTGTAAATCCATATAAATCCCCATTAATAATCCCAAATCCCATTCGAAATCCCCCCCAAACAAATCCTATGAAATCATCACCATGTCTATCCTATGGGAGTTCTGCGACGCTTCGCGCACCATCGTGCAGGGCGAAGCGTCGTCAGAACAATTTGAACAGCAACAAGGAGACTCAACAGGTGAGGACATGGCGATGCTGGTGAATGTAGGTAAATCATAGGAAGATCATAGCAAAACATGGGAAAATCAAGGGAAATCATGGGAAAATGAGCCAATCTTGAGCTAGGTTTTTATGGCTAAAACAATGCATAATTTTTACTTACCGCCCATGACTTCCTGGGATGGCAACCCTATGAATTGATGGTTGGAATCCCATGACGCATCCCATGGATTGTAAAATTGGGGATGGTGGATCCATTTTTGCTTTACTTTACTAACATTAGATGGTTTTGTTGGATGATTAATGGGGTGTGTGTGTGTACATATATATATATGTATATATATATAATATATATATATATATATATATGTATATATATATATATCCAGATTGAAGAACTGGATGGGATATCGTCATCGTCATCGTCATCGTCAGTCATCGTCATCGTCATCGTCATCGTCATCGTCATCGTCATCATCATCATCGTCATCATCATCATCATCATCATCATCGTCATCATCATCATCATCATCATCATCATCATCATCATTTTTTATCGCCAGTGTGGTGGATGTTGAGCTACGCATGATTACAAATGGTCGCAAACATGGCGACTGTAATGGCTGGCGAATGAGATTTGTTTTTATACAGCCTCTGCTTATTAAGCTAGCGTCAGAACTGGAACATCACCATTCCTAAGTTCGGCAAATCATCGTCATTTTATGTCATTTTTTAAAAAATCCATAGATTGCCACGGCTTCCGCTAAGCTAAATGACCATGCCCCAGTGGCACTGCTGTAGAATGCTGGAGACACTGGGAAAACCCAATGGTTTTGCTGATCATGAAATCCCTATGAAAAATGGCTATTTCATTGGGAAGATTAACCCAACATTTTCAGACAAACCCAGAATGATAGAAATCACAGGCTTTCCGAAGTGAGATGTCCTCAAAATTTTAGCCCCTTTTTTTGGTGGCTGGTGGCTTTTCTGAGTTTTTTCATTGGTCACAACTCCTCGCTCATCTGGGCAGGCAGAAATCAAGAAACTCGAGTCGAGGTCCGAACGGGCGGAGAATTCTAGAGATGGGTCAGGCAGGTAATCCCGGTAATCCCTTCCCCCTACCATGTTGGATATTCCCTACCCGGCCCTACCCCATGCATTCCCAATGTTCATGCATAGGGAAAATCTTTGGCAATGACCAATCCCCATGTACATCCACAGCGGCCACAGCGGTCATTGAACTCAAGTTCCATGGGCGAACTCAACAGCCCGGGTGCAACCGGCAAAGCCCGGCGGCCCAAAAACAACTGATGTCCACCAGTAATGATGGCTATGTAGTGCCAAGTCTTCAGGCAGACTTGATTGACCTTTCTGTTCAATGCCTTAACGGTGAAGGATGCATGTTGAAACTCAACAGTTCCTGTACTGGCCGGGAAGTGTACCAGATGGTTTCAATGCAACTCCCTCTGAAGAAAGGCACAAAACTCTCCCTGCATCACGTTGACTCGCCTCTGATACTGGACAAAGCATTGCAGGAGCAAGGCATTGTGGGCAAAGCTGCTACGCTCTCCTGCACTTATGTTCCAACAAATCTGTATGCTGCATGGTGTGCCGTTCAAGGTTTGCCAGTCACGGAGGGAGGGCATGCATTAGAAGGAATTGTTCGGATAGAAGGTGCAACAACCGTAGAGAATTTGCACCATCTCCCACAAAGCCTTGAACACTTGACATTTGACAGTGAGTTTAACCAGAGCTTGGAACGAGTGACCCTGCCTTGCAATCTTCAGAGCTTGGAATTTGACACCAATTTTGACCAGAGCTTGGAACGAGTCACCCTGCCAAGCAGTCTTCAGAGCCTGACATTTGGCACACACTTTAACCAGAGCTTGGAACGAGTGACCCTGCCGTGCAATCTTCAGAGCTTGGAATTTGCTAGAAAATTTGACCAGAGCTTGGAACGAGTGACCCTGCCAAGCAGTCTTCAGAGCCTGACATTTGGCACACACTTTAACCAGAGCTTGGAACGAGTGACTTTGCCAAGCAATCTTCAAAGGCTGACATTTGACGGTTTTTTTGACCAGAGCTTGGAACGAGTGACTTTGCCAAGCAGTCTTCAGAGCTTGACATTCGGCAGTAATTTTAACCAGAGCTTGGAACGAGTGACTTTGCCAAGCAATCTTCAGAGCCTGACATT
>Ga0126342_10002692_pt1 | contig 28211 bp, 24 predicted proteins | sample Cyp1metagenome_FD_92528 | JGI IMG/M metagenome (GOLD analysis project Ga0126342, IMG submission 92528) | Coral microbial communities from Lord Howe Island, Old Settlement Bay, Australia - Cyphastrea 1 metagenome | ecosystem: Host-associated > Invertebrates > Cnidaria > Coral ... | reverse complement strand
ACAGTGTTTTTTGAAGGCGAGCGTCACGACCTATCAAAAACAGGAGGTTTTGGCCGAAAAATGCCCCCCCCCCAGGTAAACCTGTAACCTTTTACGAGTGCCATCCGGAAGATCACGCCCCAGTTTTCTATGGAAAATCCATCCATATCCATTGGAAGGCCATCGTCGCAACGGGGTGCACCTGGGCCTGGACCCGGTGATTCGCCGGCACTGCGACTTCGAGCTCTTCGCCTCGCCGCTGAACGCGGCGGTGCCCAACGGCCACTTCTCCAGCGCCGCGGCTTTCCAACAGCCTTGGGGGTCGCAGCCATGGTGGAAAAACCAGGGTAAACCATGCCATAAAACCAGCCATGGGAATGGTTTATAGCATTTTATAGCCATTTATAGCAACTCTAAAATTATGGTGATTGATTTGATGGTTTATGATTGTTTTAGCCACATTTTTTTTGGGATTTTCATGGTGGTATAACTAGTTAGAGGGGGATATTCATGTGAATATCACGAAATAGTTAGATTCGTTAGATGGTTCACTCCAGTAAGTGGTTTATAATCAGCCTTATTTCATCTCACTTCGTGGGGATGGTCCAGAATTCCGGGGAATTGCAAGTACCATGACGGGGGATGGCAAACACAAACCACCCATCTATGGCAAGATGGTGAAATCCTGGACTTGGGGACTGCACCGACTTAACTCATGCTGAAGTGGACGGAAGTTTCAAAGATCGTACCACTTTCGTGACGATTTTGGATATTTCCATCTTATAGCCATTCCAGATTCCAGGGCAAGGATGACCATTTTTTTTTTGGATGCAGCTAACTGTAACTGTTATGGGCAGTGAATGGGCGGTTGTGCCGTTGGGTGGCAATCGATCCCTCCTATCAGATCTCTTCTGGGATTGGAGTCTCATACTGGGGGCTATGAAAAAATGTGCCATGCGTGGCAATCCAAGCTGGGAACAAACGACATGTTTGATGGAAAATCAAGGAACACGAATCTACACACATCTACAGTACTGCAATTGATGGATGTATTATTGATGTATTTAGATAAACAAATAAATAGATTGAAAAGATAACTATATATAAAGATATTGATGAGGTTCTACAGTTGCAAGTTAGGTTTTGGCCCGGTATCTCCGTCATTAACACTGGTACACCATTCAGGGTGGACCTTTCAACTTGTATAATTAGAGAAAAAACAATAGATAATAATTAGACACCATGATCTAAATCAACTCAGCTAATTATTGGGCACCACTTTGTAGGGGTTCGGGTTGGGGTTGAAGATGGTGGCTTCGTTATTATTTACTTGGGTGGCACATTTTCCAAGAAAAACTAGAATTTACCAAGATGTTCGAACACGATGTTTAAATAATCATCACATAGAGTATGGTTTTCTGGTAAACATCACTATGTTTCCTAAATCACCATACATATGTTCAACCTAGAGAAAATCATCATGGGGAGGACATCGAACCACCCCCTGTGCTTTTTTTGGGCGGTTTCGCTTCAAGGCAAATGGCCACACGTGGAGTGGCGTTTTGGCTCCATCGGCTCTTACCCAACGGTGACCCAGCTGATTTCAGTGGAGCTGTTGGGGCGATCGGCGTTTTGGGAAACCAGGACTGTAAAACCTCAGTGAGAATGTGTTGAAATCATGATTTCACAATGATTTCTATTGATTCCTTGATGTTTGAATCACGGTTCAGAAGGTGATTGACTTTTTTTAAAGCAAAATAAATCAAGTGAAGTGGTCTCTCCCTCTCTCTCTATACATATTGGATATTGGATGGTAACATATGGTCACCATGGTGAGACACATTAAGACACCATGGTGTCTACACCCATGTTTTTCCAGGTCATCGACCATCTTCCCGTCAACTCGGTGGTGTGTATCAACCCGCCCTTTACGGACGGGGCTGTGGGCTTTTTTGGAGGGGCACCTCTGGACGGGACAGGAAATCAAGTTGAATCCAGTGTTTTGTTGGTTGAGTTCGCCAATGAATCTTGATGAAATCCTCACTTGAAAACCTCCAGAATCAACGACCATGTGTTGTTTTTGAAGAAATCACCAGAAAGATCCAGTAGGTTCTTCTTGTTGGAACGGATCCCCACTCCACCTCCATTAGGTTCAATTCTTCATTGGGTTTGACTTTTCCAATATTTCAGTTCACCATATTCCAACATCCTTAAACTGGGGTGATTTCATTCATAGCTGGGTTGCTTATTTGGCACCCAGTTGAAGGACCTGGATCATCCCAAGGTTCTCTAAACTGGCTTGCAGTGAACACCCCACTACATCTGCAGCTTAAATCGCAATTTTTCGTGGTGATATCACCATTTTGGGTTGCTTAAACCGCAATTTCTTCATTTTTTTTTGCGCCCCAAGGGGCCCATCCCAAGGGGCCCATCCCTTGGCCGGCGCTCTGCCAGGAAGCCTACCTCGCGGACGTGATGGCACGCCTGGCCGAGCTGAAGCTGCGCTTCCGCTTGCGCATGGCGGTGCCCATCCTGGAAGCTCCGTGGCGGAAGAAGCTGCACAGCTCCCTGCCGGTGCCCCAGCGCCTTGGTCGATGATGGGGAGGCCGCCTGGATCTAAACTGGGGAAGATCCATTTTTTATGCATAGATAAATTGAATATAAATGATAGGGATTTGGTGATAACCGGTAGTACCAGGGTTTTGACCCATGCCTATTTGAGTTTCTATGAGTTTCTGGGTTTTGACACTGCGGTCATTTACGGACTTATGCTCAAAAAAGTGCACTGTGCTGCAGTAGCAGGCTGCGGAAGCTTCGCAGAAGGGATCCTTCCGCCGAAGCCAGTGGAAGAGGTTGATAGATAGGAGTTTTCATGTTTATGTATCAGCATCATCAATGACTCATAAACTATTCACAATCCGTGGATGATATTGTCGAAGTATTTAATGTGGTGAACCCAAAAATATACCATCCCTATATAATTGGGGTTCATGATTGGGTATGCCGCAGTATGCCCCGATGTGGGATGATGAAACATGATTAAACATGACCCCCGGTCATGGTTTACCAGGATAGTGTACCTCATTAAGAAGCTCAAACTCCCCAACACATGGCCACGTCGAGAGGGAAAATGATCAACATGATAAACAGTGAGAATTGGAGGCTAGCCTATTTTCAGAGAAATGTTTCTTTTTCCTCTGGTGGGTGGTGATAAATTCACATATAACATCATATAACCAGATAACATAACATAATACGATCATATACCCTCTGGTAAACTAACATAGCTATTGAAAATGGCCATAGAAATAGTGGATTTTCCCATTAAAAATGGTGGATCTTTCCATAGTTATGTTAAATTACCAGAGGGTACATATATTATCAACATTCAAAGATCTGCCATGGAACGATTCCATGGTAGATTCCATGAAGGGGATGGGTTAAACGGTTACCGTTGGAATTGAGTTCTGCCCTGCAGAACCGTCCAGGTGCTTGTAAAACAACGCTGATTTGGAGATGAAGTATCCCCAAGAGTTGGGCGAGGTGAAGAACTAGGACATTCAGAAAAAAACTACTTCCCATTACTATACTATAATATCCCATGCCATAATCCCAATCCAAATGATTCCATATTAATCCACAAGCTGAAGCACCATATTTTCCATATGTTTTTCCGGGGGAAAACCGTGGTGTTTCACCACAGCAGACCTCGGTGGCTTCGGTAGGTTGCTGAAAACCTACTACGATGCCACTGCAGAGACACCTGCAGACGTGCTTCATCCCACCCTGCGACCCGTTGGCAAATTGGACATGGTCTGGAGATTGCAAGGGTTTATGACGGTTTATGGTCATGGTATTAAACATGGTGTTAATGGTTTATAGTGGTTTATGATTGTTTACCATGGTTTATAATGGTTCCTAATGGTTTTGAATTAGGTTTCTAATGGTTTTAAAGTTTTTTTTTTTGGTTTCATGGGTTTCTACGAGTTTATGCGCCATGAATGTTGGAAATGGGGAAACGAATCCAGCATGGCTAGCAGTCTGCCATCAGGTTGTGGGAGGACCCGAGGTGCCCTCCAAGACCCAGCACTCAGAACGAGAAAGGCGGGGGGTGAGATGAGGTCATTCATGGTTCCCCCCCCCCAAAAAAAAAGCCCCACATTTTGGGCAAAACAAGGGGCTCAACATGATTCAACATGAGTCAACCAAAACATTCACATGTCTATTGGATGGCTTATATATATATTGTAACTAGTTTTGAAGGAATTTTCATTCCATTAAAACATTCAAAAAGCCATGGCTTCATGAGAACCCCTTGATGGTTTTTTGCTGCGAAAAGGGAGTTCTTCGCAGGCCTAGGAGATGGGACAGTGATCACTTCGGCTCCCCCGTTGGTGCCCATGGGTCGAATGGATGGCTCGCTTGCCTCCATGGTGGAGGGTCAGATGGGTCGCGAGTGTCGCCTGATCCTGTGAAGCCGGCGATGTGGTGAAGATTGAAACATGTATGGTGAATGTATGGTGAATGGATGTGCCACATTTATAGATATTATTGTGAATGTCTTATTGAATGTTTATACAGAATATGTCTGAATTTACCATAGCTATGTGCATGTCTTATTTATGTATGATTTTGTGATGTTTTGGAGGTTTCAACCGGAACTCATCCCAATTTTAGTAATGTCGGCAAGGCTGTTTGATCATGGAGATGGCGCCAAAAAAACACGCCTCTGGTGATCTAACCAGCCATTGGTTTTATCATCCATAATGTTAGTAAACTATGCCATGAGGCATCCCCCAGTCGTCACCATTTTTATATATAGGTGGTATGTTTATCCTTCCCAGTCATGGGTAGTTTTTATTTTTCTTAAAACCACATTATATAATGTCAGTCGAATGTCTATGTGATCTATATGGTCAGGCAGGCAATGGTGATTTTCAAGCCATGAATGATTCTGTTTCCTCTAAAAAAGAAAACACACACAGACATATTTATATATAATATTTGATTTATATTTGTATATATACATATATATATATTATAATTATATATAACATATTTGTCATATATATATATATGTATAGCATTGTATATATATATATATATATATAACACATAATATTCCCCAAAAAGGGGCACCAAAATGAATAGACCCAATACTGAATCAGAGTTTCTAGGTGAATCAAACCAATCTTGGGTTCATGGATGAGTTCATAGAACATCGGCCAGTCCCTTGCTGGTTGATACGGATGGCTTGGCGGCTTCGCGGCTTGACCCGCTTCGGATAGGATAGCCGGAAAACGCGAAGAGTTGGATGCCAGGCTGCCAATTTCGAAGATGGACGCAGATTCCACCCGGAGATTTATCATGATTTATAGTTATTCCATGCATTCACGACATTTCACGACTAGATATGGTTAAATCATGGTTAAATCCAATAAGAACCCCCCAGTCTGGTTTTGTAACGCCGCATGGCAAATTTGGATGTGCAAATGGCGCAAATGGGGCTCTGGCATCCTCTGGCGTCCTGAGGACGGCTGATTGGTCCAGCAAATGGCTTCAACCCCTTAAAAAACATCGAAAGACCATTTCCCATGGTTTTTCACCCAAAAATAGGGATGGGTCGATGGGTCAACAGCTGCACATAAGGAGGCACCATATTTCGGCGATTGCACAGAGGGGATTCCATGGGGATAGCCAAAGAAGCTGCCAATCCGCGCAAGTTCTGAAAAATGGGCGTGAAGAGCGGGAGGCTTCAGGACCAATCTTGGAACGGGGATTTACCAACCAGCTAAATAAGAACATACATAATTATATATATAATGTGTATATATATATACGCAATATAGACACAAATGCACATACATACGTATACTATTATTGTACAGTATGTATGTATTTATACAGGATGGGTATGATTGTATACATATAAATATGTATTTGTGCAGGGTGTCTAAGACTAAGATTGGTCATGGGTAGATGAAGCAACAGACCATGGCCATACCAAGACATGACCCCTGCTTCGAGCGACTGATTGGGCTGCCGAATGCACTTATATTATATAATAATTATGTGTTTTTTTTGCGAGTAGATGGCTTCTACTGCATGTAGTCCACTAGAAGTTTGACTTTACAAGGGGTTCACACCAATCAAAGGCTGCCAGTGGAAAGTTGGAAGAAATGATCGGAAACCAGAGCGGCCATCGTCAGGAAATCCTGAATTCGCGCAGCGATGGAGAGCAGTTGAGACTGGGCTCAGTGAAGCCAGGGTCCAGCCAAACTTATCAAACAAGTAGACCTTGGTTTAGTAGGTTGATCGTTCTTAGATGTCCAAGAGGTCAATGTTTTTATTGGGAACGCCATGCCCAGTGCTGGCCATTCCCGGTCAACGTGAGGATGGTTTCAGAGACATGCTCTGAATTTTCCCATCATTCCCCAGTGATTTTGCTGATTTTTAAGCGTCTTGGGGATCGCGGCAGCAGTCAGGAAACCTGATGGCAGCGACTTCAAACTGATTAAGAGCCTTTTGGAGTTCCACCCAAGCCCAGGCTGGGCCCCGGGCAACCAAAAAAGTCCGGGAACCAGGTCCTATGGGTCTGTCTTTTCAGGTAGGTTTTAGGTGGTTTTAGGTGACCCAAGAAACGAGTTTTTTCAAGATGTAATATGCTGGCTAACATGGGTGGCTCCATCGACCATAGCGATCCATAGCGCGCATAGCGGCTCTACTCATTCCTGGAATCCGCTCACCTTGCCCGCCAGACAAGAGCAAGGGCTTAGTTGGCATCAAAGTGGCTCGAAGTTCGCATGGTGACAGCCGTCCCTTCGGCCGCATGGGCTGTGCAGACGCTGAATCGGCCCAGGTCCTGGGCTTTTGATCAGGTCATATCGCATGGAATCACAATGATAGCTGGGAAACATGAGCATTTTGGGCCGGGAAATTCATCAGGCATGCAGATTATTGACGACAGGGGATGGGATGCAAGATCTGGATCCCTGTGGGGATGTAGAAATCACTGGGGTTGACATGGACCCATGGTGGACCCTATGGTGGACAGAGCCTAGGGCCAGACCCGCTTTGACCAACTTGGGTGTTCAGTTGCACACCACACAGTGGTTATATGATTTCAATATATTTCAATGGGCTTGTGCTTGGCAGTTTCGGACATGTCTAAAGTCTAAAGACGACAACAAAAAGGAGCAAGTCCCGAATTGCCAAGGTTAGCGGTCCTGGGGTAAACGTTTACGATGTGGAAAACCTGGTTTCGGAAATGATCTTCCACATTGGAATGGTGAGTCCACCATTGCAAACCGCGCATCTGTGTTGACGATGCTTTCGATGCTTTCCCCCCAGAGGTGGGTTTTTTTCGCAACTCGCAACTCGATTTTCTGAAAGGTTCGTAGATTCATGCATGATCATTTATGCAACCTGATGGGATATATTTTGATCTTCCATGATCTTCCGCTTTCTCATGTGAGAAACCCATCAGGCTGAAGTTTCTGTGGGGATCATGGATTCCGCGAGCTGAGGTTGCTTCTACATGATCAGGGAGGATGGCACGGAGGAGGGAGTTGAGGGATCCCACGAATCCAGAAACGAAAGTTGGATGCCTGGATGGCCCAACTTGATACATGGGAACCATGGGATGTTCACCAGGAAAAACATATGGTTTAATATGTTTAATTAATGATGTTTTTTATGGTATAAGAATGGGAAAAAACATCTATCAATCTGGATGAATTTGATCATGACCTCATTAATCTTGACGTCATTGGAAAGCACTGGGAATTGTAAGGAACAACCAGACGGTGATCCCCAAATGTCCCTATCAAATAAGGGGATAACGAGATAACGGGTATACCACGGGAATATAATAGGACAGGATATAACACATGATTTAAATCCAACCATTGTTGTTGTTGCTGCTGCTGTTGTTGTTGTTGTTCACTACTAATCAGCATAGTTAATATTTGTAACAAACTTCATGCCAGCCAGTAACAATCATATGTACAACATCATGACATCCTCAGACCAATGTCTGTGATTTTTGCACTTCTTTTAAGAACCCCCTTCTATGAGGGTGGCTTTTTGATACCCGCCAAATGAATCCAACTGGCGAAATTGGGCTGATTGTGCCCACCACATTGCACAAGAAATAGTAAAATAGTCGAAATCGTGCTGATTTTTTTGGTGCCACACTTGGGCATTGATGCTCCATGATGCTCCTAATTGATCGGTGGGTTGCCGGTGCAAAATCCCAGCAGTCACCTTCATGTTACAGATGACAAGCTCCGTAGCATATCCCGTCCGGTCGTCAGATGAGACTGGGAAGTTCCCGAACTATGGCTGGAGGTTTACAATTCGCTGGGGACATCGAACTAAACGAGGGATTTTCCAGCCATGGAGCTGATACCGGAGGGTAACCCATCAGATCTCCTTGATGCGAAGAATGATAAGTTGGACCCTCCGGTGATCAAACGTGGCAACAATCTGTCGTTGTAGATGGGTTTTCCCCTCAAAACCTCCATTTATAGAGGATTTCCCATGGCTACGTTTGACTGCTGGAGGGTATGCGTTTTTTTTGAGTGACTCCAACTTTCGGTTGTGACATTCCCCCATTTGTGTTGCCTGAGAGCCTTCAGGTCATGCTCTTCACCAAGAATGGTGCCTCCAAATATGTGAATGGTATTGAATGGTAATTAGTTGACAACCCCCATGAACCAGTTTATCAAACGTACCAACAGTTGGCTCATTTTAATGTTCACCAACTTGGCTACCATAAATCAGCTCTAAATCATTCTAAATCCATGACATCTCCATTTTGCTTGGTTCAATCGCCATTTTTGCAGCACCCGTACTGGACGAGACTCCCCCGGACCTTTGGGCGGTTCAATCCAGGAGGACTTTAGCGCCAAGAAATGTTTGGATGCCGTAGAGCAAAATCCGCCCTACGTGCAGCCGGAGGAAAAGACAGGACGGGATCTGCCCAGATCCGGCGGCTGTGTTCGGAACCTGAGAGATGAATTGGGGATGTTGATCAATTCAATAAGAATTTCATAGTTTTTTTCCCATATGATTTCAACATATCCCGAGACAACATGCTTTCAACATATTTCAATCTGATTTTTGATGAGTTCAAGGGAAGTAAGATTAACATATCAATGATTTATAGCAGTTGGAGATGATTCAAACTGAGAAGATGGGAATTTTCAGCAGCAACAACGTCAAGCAACAACAAAACAGGGATGTTATCCAACTCCGAAGTGATGCTGTGGAAAATCAACCTTTGGGATTTATTGGCGACGAGGGACTCCAATGGTCAAAGGGGTCGCTACCCTATCGAAACTCGTTTTCAGACTGGCTGCTGTTTGCATGCTAATATATATTATATCATATTATATCATTGATTGCATTGAACTATGGTAACTTGTTGGCATATGTTGGCATCCTGGATATTCCATGGTATCCCCATGTTCCCATCCCAAGTTGTGCTAAGCCTCCGGATCCGCTGGCTCAGCTCGCAGGTGACAAGAAACCCCAGGCCAAGGCAGCAGGCCTGGGAACATCTTGGAAAATCGGGGCTTGTTTTTTTCTTCGAAAGATGAGGATTTCCGGGACATGTTCCAGCGTTTTGACATGGGATTTCCAGCGTTTTTTTTTCCCCCTTCTTGGGCCAATCTGAAGCTCAACATATTTTTTCCAGCGTTTTGACATGGAATTTCCCCATGTGTAGTAAGAAATGGTGGAGTTCCAAATTTTCGCAAGCCATGCTTGAACTCGGACACTGGTGTAAATTACCGAGTTCAACCGCCAGGGGCGAAGAAGGAAGAGCCAAAGGGTGCTAAGGTCAGTCATTGGGTCATATTGGGTCCATTGGGCTAGGGCCAGGGGTTACCATGACATCCATGATATGGAGAGATACGCATCATTTTAATGAGAATTTAAGCAACAAACATGGTGGTATCATTTGGATGTATTGGGATCTAGGGGTATCATCCACAAATCATTTGGATACAACTGAAATGATGCTTAGGATTTTGGGCAACTTTCCCAACATGGCTGAAGTGTTCAGGTGAAGTGGGCTATTCATAATCATATGAATCATATGAATCATATGAATCTATCCAGAATCGTGAGTTTCAAGATGTTTCAATTATCCACGGCAGGCCCATGGCAGGAACTTCTGGGGATTTCGCCAGGAGAAACCTGAAGAGAAAAAGGCTGAAACCGAGGAAGAGAAGAAGCTCAACTTCGCCAAGCCCGGGGACAAGTCATGACAAGTCATGTTCATCCAGGAATATCCAGGATCAACCAACCCCTTCCCCCAGTTCATGTTAAACACCCCCAGAAACCATGGTGGATGTAGAGGATTTGCACATTTTTTTGACCATTTACGGATTCAGGGGGTAGCTAAGTGTACGCATGGGGGATGGAATTTGGAGTAAACACCAGATTTATCATGATCAACTATAATCAACTTCGGGTAAACGTTTACGTAGATGTAGAAAACCACTGGTTTGCCATGGTTTGCCTAGATCAATGATCTACAAAGGTAGCCTCTGGTAATTTGTTCCAGTTCGCTATTGAGAATGGCACATAGAAAATCATAGAAATAGTGGAATTCGCCCATCAAGAATGGTGGATCTTTCCAGTTCGCTATGTCAAAATTTACCGGAAAAATAAATGGATCATCCCAGGAAGCCGCAGCCAAAGTTGAACAGTTCGCCATGGTTTTTCGATGGCCCCAATAGAAATAGATGGTTTACCTATGTTTACCTATTAAAAATGGGTGGATCTTTCCATGGCGGAACTGTTAAATCATAACCAGATGGTAATATTACTTTATGAATTTCATGATTCTTCACTGGCTTTATGCTTATTACATCTTATTACCCACTTGCCAACTGGAATGGGATCTGATTGTATGATATGTATTTGCATTCTATGAAATGGGATCCCACTTTCAAACCTTCCCAGTCTTCGGGTTAGCATGCGAAAATGCAGTGGGGGATTGCAGACATCCTGGTGACTTGACCGATTTCTGCTAGAGTTGCTAATGTTACTAGACAGGCGAAACCAGTTCACCACTGTTTTTGTCGCACATGTCAGGTCATTGAGCTCAATACACACCCTGTCGTGCCCTTGTGCTGAGTAGCCATCCTAGCTGATGATTTCTGAGTGTTTGGCATCCGCTGCAACTATTTTAAGACAAGGAAAGAAGAGGCCAAGGAAGAAAAGGAGGAAGAAAAGAAGGAAGAAAAGAAGGAAGAGAAGGAGGAGGAAAAGAAGGAAGAAAAGAAGGAGGAGGCACCTGAGGCCAAGTGAAAGACTTCGCTTCAACGTCTGGGTTGGCTGATTGCAGAGGTGGCATTCTTTTTGTCGACCATCGATGTTCTGTCGTCGATCCGGCTAGCCATTCCAAGCCACGATGCATTCGGCGTTCACAGATTTAGGCTGACTGCAGGCGGGCATGGTGCAACCGAGGCATGGTGAATATGGCTCTTAGACCTCGGATTTATACGGATATTTCATGATATTTATACATACATATTTTATGGATATTTATGGATTTATGGATATTTTATGGATTTATGGATATTTTATGATATTTTATGGATTTATGGATATATTTTATGGATTTATTACACATTAGTTCATCTATATATTTCTGGTGGAGATGTCTGCAGTTTTTCATGGGTGAGAGAGTGTGAAACAGTTGAGTCAAACATGGGCAAAACTCAGCCGAGATGGGCCCGTCGACTCGATCATTGGGCATGGAGATGGTGGTAGCCCGGTCGGCCCCATGTGCTGCCTTGGTGTACAGCATCAGTCAGTCACTAGTTTGCGAATCTTTTTGCGGGCACATTCGCGCAGCTGCAATGCCTTGAAAATGACTGAAACCCAGAAATGTAGAGTCCTTTTTTAAGCAGTTTCTTGTAGCAATTTTTTAGAAATATTTCTGCAATTTCTTGTCCTTTTTTTAGCACAGAGATGTATAGAGTGGCAACCTCGAAGCCAACAACCAATAGGACCAATAGGTAAAGGATATGAAAGGATGACATGTACCAAGCCGACGCCCCTCAAAGAAACGACCTCGCACTGCTGGAACTTTAGAATTTTAGTGCCCCCTCACATTTTCACTCCAAACATCTACCAAACATTGGGTGAGTATCAAACATATCCAAACATCAAGAGATGAAGAGCCACCTGGAGCACAGATGAATCAACACAGCATGGTTCAACGTTCGCTCCGTTCACTGCACAAGGGTGCAGCGGAAGGCAGCAGTCGCGTTCGAAAATCATGGGACCACTGCAAGAGAAGGATCTCCTGAGGCTATCTCCATCTATCTCCCTAGGCGTCCGAGCGCTTTTACATCTTTTACATCTATAAAAGCCTAGCTTTACCATGGGAAAACATGGAAAATGCTCAAATTCCAAAAATGATTGTGATAGAGGTCCCCTTCTTCGGGTCCCGTTCAGAATGGGTGCACAAAACACAAGCCGCCCAAGCCGCACCCCCCGGATCGCCATGCAAAAAATAGGTGCGGTTTTTGCCGTGATTCGTGATCACAATGAGCTCACCAATGATGGTTATCAAAGAGGACCATGGTTTGGGAATTATGGTATACTATGATTATTAGTTTTATAACCTCATTGTTGTAGGTTATAAGTTATGATCTTGTATTATAATAAATATTGTACTATTGTTATATTGTAACTATTATATAGTAATATAACCTATAATACAATTATCATTGTTATAGTTCTATTGGAGTGTTATTTGCAATTCTGCCCAGTTTCATGAGCCATATTTTTTTAATATTTGGAGGGAATCGTGTGTTGAGATCCTTTTCACCCGTTTCTGTTGGGCCGGGGCAACGGGTACAGCTACCCTCAATCACCTGCACATGGTGCATTTTGCCTGCCATGCAACCCGGTTGGGTACGCCAGATTCACAACCGCTGCGTATTTCGGCTCGCACAATCAACAAAACAGAAGAAGAGGCTGTGGTTGCCAGTGCGCCCGTGCACCTTGACATCCTTGGAAGGCTGGATGGCTACGAAGTGAGTAGAGGTGGTCTGCACCATTTGTTGATAGATTTCGAGGGCCAAACGATGGAAGCCACGTTGCTTCATCTTGCCGTGTCCCACTTTCATAAGAACGGGGGCATAGTTGGGCCATGTTGGGCCCAAAGATGGGGCCATTTCTTGTGGGAAACCATCCCTTCTTGATACCCAGTGTCTCGTCAGGTGAATCATGCACCAGGCTGGGATAAGCTGGGTCTTTAAAAAGAGCTTCTGTCAAGAAGACGCCAACGGCTGTGCAGAAAAAATTCGGCATCCAACAAGAAAGATATGAAAGCTTCAATTCAATGCAATTTCCTTTGGCATCTGATTGGTGGCTTTTGCGGGATGTATTAAGGCGATCCCTCGACCATTTTGGTGCTATCGATTGGCAAACTGGTGACCCACTGACAGCAGGGATTTGAGATTGAGTTTTCCGGGAATCTCAACCAGCCCGCCATGCAGAATTTATGTCACCAAAGTCTTCCCTGGAGTTTGTTGCCTCCAAGCATCTCAATTTTGATCCCTTTGGTTTTTCCCTCAAAGTGAGTTCACCCAAAGGAAAGCATAATCATACATCATCATCATCATCATCATCATCATCATCATCATTCTTTCCCCTGAAAGATGTGTTTCTGCGCCTTTCCATAGATTCCCCTTAAACCGCAAGCTTGGGAACCCCGGTTCCGTGTTCAGGAGTGGAGTCCAAAGGCGCAGACCGGTCCAGCCTACCCTGGGGGTCTGATTTCACATGTCTATCTTTTCCGGGATTACTATCTAGCAACCCTAAACAGAAAAGTTGGACACCTTGAAATTGTGCAGGAAACGACATCTATGACATCCTGGAAACAGCTTCCTATCTTTTTGGGATTTCCAACAAAAATACTAAGAGAGATCATGGAAATCATTGGAAATCATTGGAAATCATTGGAAATCATTGGAAATCCCTACCAGTACGGGATGACATTTTTGAACATGCTTATATAATTGGCGTCCATGATATGGTAAAGCCATGGTCCCTGAGATCTCTGGGAGAACGAATCGCCAGGAGAACGAACGCGTCCACGCGTGGTTCTACACGGAGCCAGCACCTGAAAGTGGGTTGAGTGATGCTGATTTCCAAACCAAAAGGATTGCATGGAGTACCCGCATTTCCATCTTTTTGGATCATTTCTGGGTGAACAATAGATTCAGTGAGCCATTTTTTTGGAAGCCGACCTTTCTGGATGGCTCAAAAGCCACCAATTTCTATCAATGTCTGCTAAAAATTGGGATATTGGAGATGGTTTACCCATGAGTTTATCATTACGCTTCCCACTTCCCACATTATATTTGTTGTGTTCAGCACGGCCTGAAATGGTGAAGCAGTGCTGATTAAATTATATCGTGGCACCTCCCCAATGAGGTGGCACACCGCGACGGCGCGGGGCCACATTTTGGCCAAGGGCGGTTTTGGACCTTTTGGTTTGGTAGCACGACGTCGGTGATTCAATTGAGGAAAACAAATGTAGTATATATTTTTGTTCTTGTTTTCATATTTTTGGGGTTTGACCAGCACAATTCAAGGGTTTCCTGCAAATTCTCCCTTTCAAAGTGGGAAAGCGGGGATCGACCCTGAAATGCCATGGTTTTAAACTGGAATCCGGCCAAACCATGCGTGGCCAGTTGGCCGACCGTTCGTTGGAGCCCTGTCTATCTACATCCCTATCCGTATCTATCCGTCAATCAATTCAGAAGGTTTTGTTGGTTCATTTCTCAAAAATGTGGGTTGTTTTTGGATGTTTTGGCCACTGCTTTATCTACCCTCCCGCAATCTGCAACAGCAATGGAACCCTATCCATCTTATGAAATCTAGATGATTCTCGCATGATGAATGTTTTTTAAATTTTGGTTCATGTTCTTTGGGCCAGTGCCCGTTGGTCCAGATTGTTTACCCGTTCTGAAAAGTGGTGTTGCGGGCCCCCTTCAATATATTTCATGTTTTCACAGGGTTTTCCTCTTAAAACAGATCCGGTGTTCCATCTTTGCCGTGCTTTGCCTAGCAAAAATGTAGGCTTTTGCAGCCTCTGAGGTCAGATCCTGCCCCAAGAAACCCAAACTTTCGTCCCAGGTGAGGCGCGTCTTTCATAAGGCGGATGGGCCTCATCCAGGACTCCATGCGGAGGTCCTATGGGACAGCGAGTATTCCACCAGCAGCTTGACGCAGGGTGGGTACAGCTGGGGCCTGGGAGGTGGAAGATTGTGGACAAGATTTACGAATATTTTTTTCCAGCCAAAAAGAGCAAAAACGAATGACATTTACTGATTTACGAATGAGATTTACTAATAACAGATAACACACACACACATATGTGTGTGTGTACACATGTTGTAGTGGGATTTGCTGCCGAGGTGAACTGCCTACGTGGTGGCTGGTTGCCGAGAAGCGCGCGTCGATGGCGTTGCCGCCGTCGGAGCCGACGTGGGCCGCCCGGGGGGGGGGACTGCTTGGGGGTGTGGGCCCCACTTAGCAAATGCGGTATACAGGTATACCCCCAGTTAAGTTAATATGGAACATCCATGGAAATCCCCTATTATATGTGGGATTGTCTGGGTGATATAACATATTCATTATAAACCACTTATTACTACAAGTGGGATGCACATCCAAGTGGAGATCTTGGAAAGTGCTGGGCCAAGGGGAGGGTCATGAATCAATCCATACTTTGATTAGTGGTTCAACGACCACTGGGCCAATGGAATTTGAAGATCTTTAGCTCGGGGAGCCGAGCCAAGCCACTTGCTCATGATTCGGTAGATACCGTCATGCTTCAACGATTTCAACGCAAAAGGCTGTAGAACGGGCAGAACGATTGGGGTGAAGTCTAGCAGCCATTTTTTTGGAGACGCCAAAGCGCTGCCCGATCTCGAGCCCGCAGGCTCAACATTCCAATAACTTTCGAAGCCGTCGATGGAGCCTTTTTTTCCATCTTCTTTTGGGGGGTGATTGCTATCTACTTCGAAAGATTTCAACGGTAACACATTCAGTCATATTCAACAAATAGAATCAACATCAAAAATCAAGAAATAAGAAACTCAAAATATAATTCAAACATATTCAAACATCATACCTCACTGATCTACATCAAAAATCGGCAAATCGAAAAAACTCACCCGGAACTTCGGACCTTCGCCATGGCATCGCGGCGTTGGGATGCGTCGGGTGCTCCTGTGCTGTGCCGTTGCACTGGCGCCGCTGTACTTCCTAGTGAAGGTGTTTGGAGCTGGAAGATGGGAAATCATCTGCGAAAATAAGCTACAATCGAAATAACTAAAAACAAATGGGAACATATGACACATATGGGAACTTTGGGGAACATCACCCAACAAAAATGGGGATAGTTTTGGAGATTTTATTGGAGATTTTATGGGATTTAACCAGCTGATTTTATGGGGATGTGCGCGGGTTGACCCCCCAAAAAAACGGCCGTTGAATGCGGGAAATGATGATAGATCTGATAGAGGATAAACCAGTCGACACACCACTGGATTTTTTTGGGTATCCGATCCTCAAAGGAACACCAGTGAATTAGAGTCGTTTCGGTTCATCTTTGGCGGGTTGGAAAACCATGGAAAACCCCATGACTTTTAAGTGCTTTCCAGGGGGCCTGGGAAGCGTCATAGGTGAATTGTTTCATTTGATCAAGGCCTTTGTGGTTATTGGAGTAGATGGCTCGTTGGGAATCCTGTCTATCCTGCATTTCCACAACCAGCAACTACACAAGTAGTACTGTATGGATTATGGACTGCGATATATTACCAATGTTTGCCATTCATATCCCCCAACTTTGTCTTGCTCATATCAGATCATTTTTTGGGTTGCAACCGGATGTTTGTGGGTGAAAGCAGCTTTTGTTTTGTGGTCACACTACATATTATCTTTTTTGGTTGCAACACCACTTCCGACCATTTCATCCATTTCTGTCGTTTGAACAGGAGACACCTCTTTTACTGCATTTTTTAGGTGAAGATGGCAATTTTTCTCCCATTCATTTTGGCGGACATTTGTGGTCTTAGGATTTTTGCTTGAACATGTAGCCATTGATACAACAATTTGTCATTTTCACAGGGCGAATCAAGACAAAACCACGATGTTTTGGTTGCTTCTCTCCAGTTTGGGAATGATCATCATTGACCCTACAATATTTTGGATGAAAACCCTCCCATCAATGAATCTTCCCCGTCATTGCCGAAATTTCCCCATTTTATCCTCTTTCCATGCTTGTTGGCTTCGAATGTTTCCGCACATGTTTTTCGCAGCCCAAATCCCTTCATTTTACCCAAAGCTTTTCATTCTTTGGGTAGGCTCTCCTTAAAACATTTCAAGCGGACGAAATCCGACATTCAAAATTCACCGTTCCTGATGGGTACCCTCTGGTAAATTAACATAGCGAACTGGAAAATCACCATTTTTAGTGGGAAAATCCACTACAAAATGGTCATTTTCAATAGCAACCTGTTAGTTTACCAGGCCGGGTATCCAGGACGAATCCTTTGGCGGCGCCACAGGCTCCGGAGCCTCCAAGTCCCAGCTGGGAAGCTGACGAAGAAGTCCCCGTCGAGGCCGAAGGCCACAGCTCGAGCCTGTCATGAGTTGGGGATAGCTGGGGGTTGGAAGATTAGGTTCCACTAAAAATAGGTGATTTTCAGTATCTATGATATTCTTTGATATATATTGATATATTATGGTATCTATGTTAATCTGGGGGAGGTTATACATATATAAAAATGATGACAAACTGGGGGTTGAAGATTGTTTGAGCGCCCTGAATCCACAAAGATCACCAAAGCTGGGCGGAAACCGCCCGCAGTTGCAGGTTTCCTACTGGAAGCGTTGAAGGGGATTTCGTTTCGAATCTGCGGCTGGAAATTGCTATGTTTTAAGTAGAATTCCAAACACTTCAATTTCCAGGGGCTACAGCCCCCTTAGGCCCTATTGTGCAAGTTTTAGTGCTTTTAGCTGGTCAAATTCGCCATTTGTTGCTTCATGTTCGTGAGGCCGGTGCGGTGCTGAGTTCTTGAAGCCCCCTTGCGATATGTTCAAATTCATAGACTCCTGGCCGGAGGTAGGTGGCACAGTACCAGGATGTTTGGCTGGTGTCTCTGCCAGCCATTGCTTGGTAGGTTGATGATGATGATGATGATGGTGATGATGATGATGGTGATGGTGGGCACTGGGGGTCACCAAGGACCATGACATGGGCAAATGGAAGGACCAGAGCGTGCTGCCGTCGCAGGTGACTCGGCCATTTGCCATCCCGGAACTGTGCACGTTTGGACACGGTGGGTCCAAGGTTGTGGAGTCCCAAAAAACGAGACACTAATTCTGGGTTCTGAACCCATAAGCACTGGTCAGAAAAAATCATTTGTAGTTGCCGAACTCTTCATCTACTCCTGACGTTTGCTCTTGTATCGCCATTCATATTGGTTTCAATCCTTGCTTGTGCAACACTTAGCACTTCAAAACGGCTCAACATTTCAGGGATCTTCGGGGTTGCACCCAAAAGTGATGTAGTTGTAGATTTTGGGTTCAACAACTCCCCATACATAGTTCGATTCGAACTCCCATTACTTACCCGACGGTTAAGGGCCGAGACATGCCGAGACGGTGCCGAGACTCTGTTGCTGTCGTGTTGCCCAGGTGATGCTGAGCCAGCAGAAGCCCCTGCCAGATCTGCCCATCGATCGTGCCATGGCTGCCGCCGGCCGTTTTTGGTCACCGGTTAAAATGTTCACCGGGTCACCCCGTGCCGTTTTTGGAAAATACCGTGCCCGTTTCCGAAGATTTTCCCCACTCCAATGACTGCAATGACTCCAATGATGACTATTTTCACTTCTCTCTCTCTCTCTCTCATTTGCCCGTTGATATACTATATTATATGATTTCCCTGGAGAATGACGGCGAATTGCCCATTGACCGGGTATATTTGTTTGAAGCTTCTTAGGGGCACGATGGAGAAGCTGAGTCACATTTCTCATATCCCATTGACCACGTGAAAGGCTGCGAGAGATTCCTGTGGTATCCTGTGGTGTGGGTCAACCAGACGACCGTTGAACTGGATAAATCAGCACCAGAGGAAACTGACTGGGTTTGATCGTGTTTGATCCTTTGACCATCCGATTTCTTGATATTTTTGAGGACTTCCCGCAACGTGTAACATGTGCCGATAGATAGACAATTCGAATCATGTTATGAACTGTCAGAACTGCTCAAGCTTGGGAACCTCCACAACAACCATGGACAGGTAGGATAGATCCTGTAGGTCCCCAAACCTCACGAGACTCCCATCCTCCGGTATTGTTGGCCTATGTTGGCCTTCCAAGTCTTGCCACGATTCAACCGCCCATCACAAATACATTTGGGTAAAGTTAGTAAAGCGGTAAAGCCAAATGATGCCGTAAGTCAGCCGTAAACCCACTGGGATGATCTGGGATGATTCGCCTATCTTCTTACCCCAGTCATGGTATGGTGGATGGTGGATTCCGCCAAGGCAAGGAAGCATTGTTGGGCAGTTTCAAGGGTCAGGTCTTCCTGGTGTACCTTGATGTGGCGCTTCGAAAATGGATGTTTTGAAAGGGACATCTCCATCAGTGATGGATCAACTGGGTAAATTACAACGACCTCACTACGACCTCACTGGAATCATGATTAGTAAGGGGAATCATCTCCAAATAGCATTTACTCAGAATTCATGAACCCAAAGTCGATAGCACGGATTTCTGGCCTGGTTTCTGGCCTGGTTTCCAAAACCCTTTCGACTTGTAACCTCATACTCCGGCCATCTCTTTGACTTCGATGGGTGCGTTTGACACGTCCTTCTTTACGTGTCAAGGGATATGCAGATACAACAAGACACAGCATTATCCAATCAAATCTACGTACTTCGTACCCAGTATATACTCCTTACCACCGAAGATACATAGAAGCCCCCGTTTTAGGATTCGATCGATCGTCATTTTAAAAACGGACGCCAACTAATTTGAAGAGCCGGTGAGGTATTCAAACGTCAACGCCGAAGGACTCGACAAGCCCCTTGGGAAAAACCCACGATGTCCGCCTCTGGCTGGGCGTGGCTGGGGATTTTTCAATATTTTTCACGTCTAGGGCCTTGGACTTGACAAGATGGTATGGAATAAGGAGGTATTATGTACATGTATGTGCCATGTGTGTATGATATCAGGTATATATCAGGTAATTATGGCCGGCCGGGAAGAGACACGAGGATCATCCCACCTTTCAACTTGATATCCCGAGGAACCAAGGACTTACTGTAACCATGGAGATTTGCAGATGGCTACTGTTTGGGATGCTCCCCCCAAGTGCATTGATTGGTGTCAAAATTGCAGTACATCCCCAATTTTCAGCTGCTTCAGCTCCCAACATTTGAGGCTCTAAATCACTATTTGGGCGGGTAAAACTAACCTTCTATAGCTGGTAATACATACATACATACATACCTACCTACATACAGACAGACAGACAGACAGACAGACATACATACATACATACATACATACATACATACATAATATATGAAATATTATATAACACGTATATTCTCCATATTTATATTAATATATATGGTTTTAAGCTGTTTTAAGTTTGAGTCTCCATTTTTGGCTTGAATTCATTTCAACATCACAGCAGGGGCCCAGCGGGGGCCTATTGACCAATATCATAGTATATCAGATCAGAATATGTCATAATACAAAACCCCATAAGACCATACAAAACCATACAAAACCATACAAAACCACATTTTTCCAGGTTTTTTTCCCATGCAAAATTGGCCAAAAACCATGGACACTGCGCCGAGTCGCCAAGGGCCCTGCACACTGCGCTCCTGCCGCAGCTCCTGAGCATCGCCGAGGCCGCGGCCCTTGAGGGCTCCGCGGCCCTGGACGTGGAATTCGTGGCGCACACCTCTGACCTGCCACTGCTGGGTGCTGTGTCGAAAACATGGGGAAAACCGGTGGGAAAACTTTTTGGTGTTTTTGGTGGGAAAACCATAGGTTTTTGGATCTGGGTGCATCAATCTAATGAAATCCAATCTAAACTAAAGCTAAACCTAATCGAATCGAATCTAATCCGATCTAATCCAATCTAGCCTGATCTAATCTAATCCAATCAATCTATCTATGTTCTGTTGGTGAAGTCCCTCCATATATCATGTGGGACGGTGGGACATCAATCCCGAAAATTTAACTTGAACTATCCCAGCACAACCCACATGGAGATACATCTTTTGTTTGTTCAAAATGCACATCTCCATCCCCTGCACCCGAATCGCCCCATTGAATCATGTTGGTAAAATTTACCATGTTTGTCGTGCAACGAAGTTCATTCCCTATATTTCTACTGGTAATTTTCTACTGGTAAATCCTCAGCAGTAGCATGAAAAATCATCAAATATCCAGATCTCCATATGGCTATGAGTTGCCTCATTGATCCTCATTGATCCTCATCACAGTCCAGTCCAGATCTCCATCTCCGTTCCGTTGTTGATCCATGTTGATCCTCAGAAATCAATAGAAATCATCCAAAAAAATCACCCATGAATCAACCATTAGAGTCCATTAGTCATGGGTGATTAGAATGTGGATGATTTTTATGGTGATTAATTGGTGAATGATGATTTTTCATGATGAAAAACCCCTGAGATCATTGATCCCAACAGTCCAAGTCCAGATCTCCTCCGAGATCGCAAGAAGCCGGGCCCCTGCACCGGTCGCTTCGTCTTCTCCAGCGGCAGCGGTCCGCAGTACTGCGACGCCACGCTGCCCCCCGGGGTGCGACCGGAGGTGACGCGCAGTGGCTCGGCGGGTGGAGGCTGACGGCAACTTGTTGGTTCACCCATTTATAGACGGGATAAGACACGCATTTCTAAGGGACTATATATATATATATATACATACATAGATGTATAACCCGTGTAGAAAGAGGGGGATGAATTGATTAGGGAACGAATCCGATTACCAGGCTGATTCACCAGTTGTGATCCTTGGCATTATCGATTCAGAGAGCAGGGACGGGGCCACAGAATGTTGACCGAACTCGTCCCATAGTCCCCCAGACCCAAAGTTCGGTTCTTTTCTGGGCTGGGCGTTGTTTCGTAGGTCAATGGTCTATTTTTTGATCCATAAATTGGATAAACCATGATCAACCAATTTGATAAACATAGAACACATCCACAATGTTGCATGTATACTACCATATACTATACCCATACGACCTATGACCTATATGGCACATATATATATATACATACAAACATATATATATATATGTATATATAAATAAATAAATAAGTAAATAAATAAATAAATATATATATACACACTAGCCATCCATTTGTCAGCTTGTCGGGTCCTTGCGTTCAACGGCACCGAGTCGTCCGCGACAGCGACATGCCCTACGCGGAGAAGCTGAACGTGGCCTTTTGGCGTGGCGGGGCGCGACCTGCCAATCGATGTGGTGACTGGACCGCCAGGGCGAGGGTCCATCCGATGGGAAAACCATAGGAAAACCCGAGGAAAATGGGGATTTCAATGGATGTCATGATTTCACCAGCCCAAAAATTGAGAAAAAAAATGGTATTTGTCCAACGAGAACTGGAATTTCTCATCTGATTTAATCATGAAACATGGGGATTTAAGCATTTAAGATGCTGAGACATATTAGTTTGAAATAGTTTGAACATGAACAACTAGGGATGCCAGGAAAACACCCAAAATAATTTTGGACCATCAAAGATGATAAAGCATAAGGATTTGACCAATGAACATGTAATTGTGTTTGGACATCCATTGTGGTTTTTTAGTGAGGTTTTCTCGGGCACTTTCCATCTCTACTGATTGTGATGAACATCACTTAATCATGATTTTCGGATATCTTCAAGAATGGACCCTACAGCTCCAAACAACATCTGAGACTCTATTTCTTTTGGGTGTTTAGACACCTTCTCAGATGGTATTTGGAGCAATGAGAAGAGATCAGGATAATGTATGTATGACTATGTTCCCATCGGAACATGCATCAAGCCCATTCACGATGGTCATATGGTCATATTCATAGATAAGATATTTATCATAAGTGCCATGGTCAACATAATGCGCATAACGGTTTATTTCCCAATCAACGGGAATGGTCGTCCCCATATCAATTGGGGCTTGCTGGAATCCCATTAATCCCATCCATTCCGGCTGGGGAATCTTGATTCAATGCCTTTTTTTTTGAGTCTACGGTGGTGTTCTTCAACACCAACACTGTCAGTGTTGAAGGTCAAATCTGCAGCATTTCCCATCCGCACCAATGTTTCGCTGGAAAAACTCATCCGCTGAATCATCAGCTGGAAAATCCCCCAACCAAGATATGAGTTTCCCATCCAGAAAATCTCATCTTTTCGATGGATTTGGGGATTTCCCCCTCGCCGCCCAGCTATAGCCCAGCTATCCAGGAGGAAAAGCCCCCGCTTTTTGATGCCAATGGCATCCCGGGAGCACCCTGACACTCGGAGAGCGGGGCTCGCCCGATGGGTAGAACGAGAAGCCCCAACCGATGGGTAGAAACTAATCCTTGGATTTTTTTTGGGGGCTATAAACGTTTAAAATAAAGCATAAAGCGCACAGATTAGAATATTTTGTGGACTAGCAGATTGGCCATCTTATGATCATGTTCTGATCTGTTCCTAAGTGGAATATCTTATGTTAGTATCAAAGGTGTTGACAATATTTTATTTTTCTTAATGGGATTGTTGCTTTACTGAATTATGCTTCTTAATGTATCTTAATATCAACACCTTTGTTTCTTGTAAATGGGGTGGAACTTTTCTGAACATGGAGGGTTCAGTTAGACCAACTGACACGGGATTTTTACGACGAGGGGATGGTCCCCAGTTAGACTCAGCCAGTGGGATTTCACAAGCACTTGGGAATCGAATTAATATGAATTTATGATATCACCCAAACTGAACCATAGTGCCATAGTTGGTTTTGGTGATATCATAAATCATAGTTTTAATTTTGGATAAATCATGGATAGAACATCATAGCGGCGATATAATCATGGGAACTTGTCATAAGTCATAAGCCCACCCAACGTAACGACACACCTCCCCGGGAATCCCGGGGATTGCCGGTTCACATTCGCCCTTTTCAAACGTGGTTGTGAGTGGTTAAATGATTTGCCTTTATTCAACCCCAAGATGAATTGGGGGTCAGCGGTCCATGGGGGGCAAAAATGGGGGGCCTGTCAGATCTCACTGCGGTAAGGATGTGATCAATGCATCCGTCAGTGCGCTTGCGTTTGCTTCAGCAGACCTTTTCTTTTTGGTGATGTTAGGCTAGTTTCGCCGCCAAACCGTTCATGAGCATGTTGAGTATAGGTTGGGTGCACAAATTGCATCAAACAGGCGATTGAAACCAAAAACAGGCGATTGAAACCGACATGGGCAGTGCCAAGAGATGCCATGACCGGAGTGCAAGGAGAAGTCTCTCAGACGGTTAGCCAACCTGCTGGCAGCCAATTTGCCACGACTGGCCCAACCTTTCTTTCTTTGGAAGGTTCATGAACAGTTTTGTTTGGACCAATACACCATCGTATTTTCCACATTTCAGTCAGGACACGAGGATATATGATCTCCTGCCAAAGAAGTGATATGAAACCCCGCGCGCAGCCACGCAACAAGCCCAATGTAATGACGAAGCCTGCATTTTATCGGATCAGTTTGCTGCGATCATGGGCCCCTTGCAGATGATGCATCCATCTAAGAGATCTAAGAGTAGGCCGTTCCCCCTCACAAACACCTCAGCCCTGGCGGAGTAACCAGTTCCCAACCGAGCAAAACTCACCATTTTCACTCGCCAAATCATGTTACGGCCCCATTTCTGTCGCCAAAACTCATGGCCAAGCCACACGTCCGTCGGTTACTCTCCGGTAAACAGCTTGCTATGGAAATCAGCAGGTTTTTTCTCGCTAAATCGAATATAAATACTGTAGGTCAAAACAATCCATCCATTTTCACCATAGTTATGTTTTAGAAAAACCGCTTGTGTCATGTTTTTTCCATAGTTTTCATTCATTTTCCATAATTTTCCATAGATTTTCTAATAGTTATGTGGGGACCCCGGGAATCCCCACAATCCCCGTGGTTGCCGAAGTGCCCCAAGGTGGAACCAATGTGGAGGGGCCTCCTGACCTCCTCAACGCTTTGGCCAAGTTGATGCCACAGCGGGTGCCTTCTGAGGCGCCTGGTACATGTGCCGAAGATCCACCTGTGTTATCAGAAAAATCCAAGGATTCGCCTGGAGTTTTACCAGTTGCCACCAGTTGTGATTTTTGAAAAAATATGAGGGACATTGAGGGACTTGACTTTACCACTTCAGAAAAAAGGATTTGGAGTAGACGGCCTCCTGCAGCCTTGACAGATGCCGATGGATGGAGGGAGAGAGAGAGAGGGAGAGAAAGAAAGAGAGGTTAGATGGATTGGGGTGTTGGCAGGTGCAAGTTGCCGGGATTTAGCGGCATACACACCAGAAATAACATTTTCTTGGCTTCAAGACTGGGGACTTTTTCCCCATAGAATCGGGGAGATATCTCCTGCAGCCTCCCTCAAGCATAGTTAGGACGTGCAACCTCTCATTGGAATATGGACATGTTCTATTCCCAAGTTGATGTAGTTGGCGGTCTTAGCCACCATCGATCAGCTCCTTGGAATCCCTGAAAACCCACCCTGCGCCCTGCAGGAACAGTTCAAATACCGCTTCTTAGCGACAACCGCTCCGTGCCCCGGATGCCCGGGATGCCCGGGATGCCCGGGATGGGATGAGAACGCCACGTTGGGGTTTCGTTGACAGCCTTAGAGTTTGAACCATCTCCATGGTTGTGGGATTTCCAACAATGGTAACACCCAGGATGGGAGAATGAAAGTCCTTATCATGTACTCGGCTCTTCGGTTCTGCACGGGAGAGAGTAACATCACCAAATGGCTCTTCGTGGGCATTGATTGTGCAAAATGGGGTGTGTCCTCAAATGGGACTTTAGGGCTTTTCCCAACATTTTCAGACAAACCCATGAATTTTTCGTTTAAACAGACACGGAAAGTAGTTCCTGAGTCATGGCAGTCATGGGGCTACCTCCAGTTCTCCATGGGATTTTCCCTGAAGATCAAGCCTTCTTAGCTTAGGCGCTGTAGCTACACAGGCCGCGTCTTGCAGTTCTTCTCCTCAAACTCGGTGTGTTGGCAGAGATCGATGGAAGGATGACATTTTTTTTTTCCGAAAACATGTTTAAGAATTCCAGAGAATCCATCATGTCACTAAATAATCACAATATCATCACTATCACTACTTGCGATGGATATATATATAGTGATTATCTAGTGATATCATGATGGATTGTGCTGGATAAATTGAAGGATTACAGGATGGGGCCCCCAAGACAGCCAAGTTGCCTTCTTTCAGTGGTTTAGCTATGGTTTATGGATGTTTACGGCAGATATGGGGGTTATTTCATGGTTTATAAACCAACGTAAAAACATCACTGGGGGGCCCCATCCTGTATGATCACCTTCCACATGTTTATATCAATCCAAGAGGATGAAGCAGTGGTTCGCACTGGGCCAATCTCCCAGTGCTTGGTTGTCTTGGCTGTGGCTTCTCGGTGTCAACGAAAACAGCACAGGCGCTTGCGCCATTTTTAATCGTGGAGACCTAGGGCAATGAACAACGCACCAAAACCTGGGGATCATGGGGGAATCGATGGGGAATAGTATACCATCAACCTCTCTATTTTCCATATTTCTTAAGGTCGACTAATCATATGATATGGATAGAATTTGGGAACCTCATTGAAATGGTGGTTAGGATTGGGGTAACTATCAAAATTTTTCCATAGATGACCTGCCACTCTCATTTTTTCCATCATTGGTGAATTAGTTTAAGTTATCACTTGTGTGTAACTCATTTAAATATATTTATAATTTATATTAATTCGTTAATTTACTGACTCCATCCATTTCCCATCAAAAAATTCCCTGTTTTTTCCATCGGATGTTGCCCAGGTGGTGGCCATGTTCAGCAACGGTCGGAAGGCGGTGGCACAGGTGGCCTATGCGGCCTTTCAAGAGAACGTGCATTTTAAGTTCCTGCACGTCGAACACTTCATAGAGGAGATCCGACAGATGTCACTCAGCGAAGTGGGAAGGTGGTGGGATCCGCAATAGATCTCCAGGTCATGTTTTGAACAAGAATGGCTTCAAAAGTAAGTTCATTTTGTTCCTTTCATAATGTCTAAAATCTTTTCCCAACTCGACATCGTCTGAATCGTGAATTGACCACGAAAACATGTGTAAACCATGGGAAAACTATGGAAACCTCATTAAAACTCCTCCATTTTTGGCCACCAAAATGGCTTGGGCCGTGCTATCCTGTCACCCAGGCAGAAGAACTGGCGTGCCTTGGAGGCCTTGCCCCGCAACGCACGACGCCGCTGGGATTGGCTCACGAGCCACGAGGCGCTGGTTTCTGGGTCTCCGGGTCTGCGAAGATATGCTGTGGGTAACCATGATGGTTTATGTGGCTGTATGTGGTTGATTCAGTTGATTCTGGTCATTTCTGGTCTATGTCTATTATGTCTTCTGTTTTCTGATCTTGGATGGCTGGTTTGCAGGTCTTTTCAAGATCATGAACGCAATTCAGTAAGACATAGTAAGACTACTCTATTCTTCTGGGATGGCAACCACTCCCGGGCTACGGCGCCTACGGCTTGGATGGCTGGTTACCAGGTCCGCAGGTGCTACCTCTACGAGTTGCTGATGGCCTATTCCAAGAAGTTGGCGTACCAACCTTCCAAAAGCGGCACCATTAAGGCCTCGCGGCTTCGGTGTGGATGGTAGAGAGGCTCCCCAACGATGAGGACACCATCTGGTTATTTAACAGTTTGCCATGGAAAATCACCATTTTTAATAGGTAAACCAAGTATAAATGGGCAATTTCCTATGGCTATGTTAAATAATGCCAACATCGGATTAATCAACCCCCCCCCCTGGTAGGTCAGTCGGACCTTCTGGCTAGTTTTCTTGACCGCCCCTTAATAATAAGCAACTCTGAACCAAAAAACTTTGGATATGGCTT
>Ga0126342_10002691_pt1 | contig 28217 bp, 26 predicted proteins | sample Cyp1metagenome_FD_92528 | JGI IMG/M metagenome (GOLD analysis project Ga0126342, IMG submission 92528) | Coral microbial communities from Lord Howe Island, Old Settlement Bay, Australia - Cyphastrea 1 metagenome | ecosystem: Host-associated > Invertebrates > Cnidaria > Coral ... | reverse complement strand
TTGGTTGTTTGGTTGTTTGGTTGTTTGGTTGTTTGGTTGTTTGGTTGTTTGGTTGTTTGGTTGTTTGGTGGTTTGGTTGTTTGGTGGTTGTGGTGGTTGTGGTGGTTGTGGTGGTTGTGGTGGTTGTTGTTGTTGTTGTTGTTGTTATTGTGGGAGGGTGGGTGGGTGGGTGGGTGGTTGGGTGGTTGGGGGGTTGGGTGGTTGGGTGGTTGGGTGGTGGGTTGGGTGGTTGCCATCCAACATGGTCGTAGTCACCGAAGGTCCAAGGGACCATTGAAGAAATCTTCGTAAAGCTGGAAAGCATCCTGCCGGGCCGGTGAATGCCTGGGGGGGGTTAGAACTCAATTCCCTTGAGAGCTGGGCATAGCTATAATAGTGAATTTAAGTTCCAGTACCGGTATCTATTAAAAATTGTGATTTTCCATAGCTGTGTGCACCAGAGGGTAAATGGTTGGTAACTGTTTAACCATGGAATCACCAATCAACACAGGTAACCTGGTCACTGCTCACGTAGCTCAGCGATTAAAAATAGTTTGATTCCATAATTATTCTTGCATCATGGTCTGCTGGAGCATGCCTATGTGAATCCAACAGGATCTCTTTAAAGGCTCACTGCGGGTTCGACGTTTTATGGTTGATAGTTTCACACCCATTGGAAATATTAGTCATCTTGGTTCATCATCCCAAATAAGAGGGAAACACCAAAAACGACAATTTATGTGAACCAGGAGGGAAAAACACCCCAATATCACCAGTCATGGTTGATTAAAAAAAACTCCAAATGGTAGGTTGGTAGGTTTATCTTGGGGTGTATGACATTAACAAGGGTTGTCCTATCATTTCCTCCCACGATATCGGGATCCTTTTAATGTGATGAACCCAGCTATCACACGTGGTTTTTCGAGGCAGGTTGTAGAGAAACCATGATCCGCTTGGCGATTTCAATGCATCCAAAAAAAGATGGAAAATGTTAATCAATTGGACTCATCTCCCAGTATTTTTTAAACATTTGTACTTACAAGATAGAAAATCAGGCACTTTGAATCTTCACCCTAGCGACCCTAGTGCACCCAAACAGTCGGTTTGTTGTTGAAGTAAGTTGGTTTATTTCACCGATACCATATTTAAGCATGCATATATTATATATAACCCATAGAAACACTGAACATCTAGACCATCATGCGGTTGGGACACTCAATTCATAGCTCCAACTGGCTCAGCCAATAGAAAAATCATGGGACACATTAGCTCCGAATCGCTCCCTCCTAATGTTCTACAGTTAGACATGTTGCCATGTCGCAGCCCAATTCGCCGCGACTCGTTTTTTTCTTCAGGACGCTTTTGGTCACGGCAACGCGCAAAACGGTGGTCACGCCTCCCAGGTTTGAGGGTTGGCGTCGAAGGAAAGTTGGGAAAAAGATTCTGTTCCCAGGCTTTGGTAGTTGAATCCTACTAAAATAGTAACCTCAAAAAAGGTAGGTAGAATCCTACTAAGTGGTAAAAAAAACTTTCTATCTTTCTTGGAGGTTGCTATATATGCCTTCCAAACGCTTTTCAGTGGATATTCGGACTTTTTTGCATGTTCATAAAAGATGGTACATGGAAAGCACGTGCAACACCTGTCACGAATTCCATGCAACAACAGACGAAAATCATATCCTCCGGTACACATGGCCATGGAAAATCCATGTTCAGAGAATTTCCCAGCTAGCCAGGCTTCATTCGCGAAGGGTAAACATGATCAATATCCCATTATTATCCAATTTTTAGCCCATGATCATCCCTATTAAACTTTAACCCTATAAAGCCAATATTAAACCATTATATAGACTATATTCCTATTAAGATTCCTATTCTGTAACTGGCCATTCAGATTAGTTAGGAATTCTTCAAGCACTGGGTCCAGTTTCTGCGATGCGCGGCACGCACTCAGCCCAGGAATTCCAAAAGCTGTGCGTCGTCATCGCCTCGCGTAGGGGCTCGCGGGGAACCGCTGGCAACGTTGGTGCTTACCCGGCCTGGTAAACATACAAAAAGCTATTGCAAATGGCCATAGATTTTTTTTTGATTTTCCCGGCCATAAAATGGTGATTTTCCATAGTTATGTAAAGGTTTACCAGAGGGTAAATCCATCTTACCTTCCACCCGATATAAGTTGAATAATCAACCCCATCAACTATATAGATATCTCCATCAAAAACCATAGTTAACATTAGGATACATTAGGTTACAAATCCATCTTACCCTGGTAATTTGTCACATAGCGAACTGGAAAATGGTCCATAGAAATTTAGTTGATTTACCCATTCAAAATGGTGATTTTCCATAATTAGCTATGTAACAAATTACCAGAGGGTAAATCCATGTAAACCCTCGAATTCTGACGCAAGGCATCGCAAAAGCCACATATGTCCACATATGACTTTCACCATCCAGTTTGTAAAGGCAGTGTCCTGGTGATCCACATTTAAACTCTCCTTTTTGATGTAAATCCAACGACCGTTTCGCCAGCAAAATCTATGAGCCTCGATTCTACATCCATTGAAGGTGTGGGAAAGGCTCACAGCACACCTTGATCCTGTTGCACTAATATTAAGCACCCAGAAACGATGGTTTTAGTAGGGAACGTAAACATATTTGGGACCATTTGGGTGGTGTTTAATATTAGCGGGATAGGATTGATTGTGGTTAATCATAATAATGCATTAGAATATTACCAGCAGGGCCCATTCTTAAAACACATTTTGCTGAAGGCTGCGTGTAGCCGCCTGCCACTGGTCCAAAAATTTACCGAATGGCGCGTTCATTTTGGGTGGATCTACTTCACCTATCATCTGCAGTACTCCCATCTTACATTAAATACGCCTCCCCAGGGGTGCAGTTCAAATTACCCCCATAGCAACCCGTGACCTCACCCAAGATTCCCTCTGCCAATATCTGATGCTTCATCTTTAAACTTTAAAATATCAAAAGCAACGCGGCAACGCGTTACCCATACTGGCCACATCTGAATTCTTCAAAATCTGCCAGCAACTTGGAGGACCATCCCGCTCAGTAACTGGTTAATAACATTTAATAACCATCTCATATTTATAATCCAGTTGCATATGGGATAAACCCACTTAGGGGACTTTCGGCCCAGGCTTATTTAAAAAAAACGCTTACTTACAGTGCTATGATCCACGATCCTCCCCGCCAGGGCACAGATAGTGTGGACAATGTTGGCCACATGTCCGCACATCATCAGGATCAACTTCTCATCCACTTCTGTGAAACTGCAACAGCCAGGTGTTCCGCCCTGCGTTCCGCCCTTCTTAGGCCTGCGTTCGCCAAAAGGCGGCCATGGATCGAACGTTGGGAGCTGTAAAAAACTCGGGTGAACATCAGCTGATAATACCAACGATATATAGCTGGTGATATTCCATATATATATACACACACATGGGTCCTGCTTACAAAGTGCAATAATTCACCAACCCTGAAATCAGGCTGCACATATTTTGGGATAGTTACTCTTGCCAGCCATCATTCCAGTGAAGTCGCATTGAGATCGCCGTAAATTATCCAAATAATAAAAAGGTCAAAGTTGAGGTGGTTGTGGATGTTAATCGCCCGATACATCTCCCATTCAAAATCATTGGTATCATCCGCTTTGACCCTCAAAGTACAAACGAACCAAAATTGCAAAGATATTGGACATCAAATTCGCGGATGCGAAGAATGATGAATGAGAGGATGTTCGGCGTGGGGTATGTCTAAAACTGGGCACCCCAAACGCCCCATTGTCAATTTGTTTCATCAAATGTCATGTTATCCCAGTTAAATAGCTACATTTTTTTAAAAAAAGGGGGAGTAATTCCCCCACGTTTTCGACCTCCATGAAACACGGAGTTCAACTCAACACCACCCTTTTCACGCTGTTGGATCCCGTGGACCCCGGTGAAGCCCAGGTGCTTCTTGTTGATGACTTCGAACATCCCTAGGACTTCACCCGTTCTTCGGCTCAAAATCGGGCACACCAAGACGCTGCAAGCGCGAGTGCCACTACCTGGTGACACGTGGCCATTTTCTGAACGGCAGGGGCTTCACCAGGAGTCCCCTCCTCCCAATTTGGGTATCCGTTGGTCCGATCAAATCTTCACTATGATATACTATGATGGGATTACCCTCTGGTAATTTAACATAGCTATTGAAAATGGTGATTTATAGTGGATTTTCCCATTAAAAATGGTGATTTTCCATAGTTATGCTAGTTTACCAGAGGGTAAATCAATTTGTATCAATATACAAAATATTTACCCTAATAGTGATTAACTGATACTTATACAATTGTACAAATTTGTACTGTATCACTTCAAATCTACCCACGATTGTCCAATTCGTATCAATTTGTAAATTCGTTGTGCACTGACATGGAATATCACCAGATTTGAAAAAGGAACGCCGTCGGCTGTGCCATTTTGCTGCTGTTATTTGATGGTAGGGGAATGGACAAACTAGAATAATGACATTCTCATCAAGTTTTTAGCCCCTCCCACCCAATGTAAATACTGGGACACCATTCATTCACCATTGCAAAATATTGCAACCATATATATAGGGGTCCACAAAAAGATTGAACAGTTTTTTAAGGATGTTGTAGATGATAGATACCTCATAATTCATCATAATTCCAGGTGTCCAACTCTTCCAACTATTCAGTCCAGGACTGGGCAGTTCTACCATAAAAATCCGTAAGTACTAATCCTCAGATGTTCTTGGAAATTTCATGGAAATCTAGCCACAGCATGGAATTCCTCTGAATTTCTATGACATTGAAACGATGAATTCACGATTCACTCATTCACTATACTGCGGTTGGGAAACTCTATTCGTAGCTCCTGTGCTGCCATTTCAATGGGAAATACATGGATCATCATGGATCCCAATAATATTTCATACGGAAATATGGGGAAAAGATTGGATAGAAACCACATCAGATAGTTTTCACCTGTTTTCACCCTAGAATTTCACGATTCTCCCCATGTTTTCACCATAGAATTTCCCACCCACCACCAGTTCCTCCCGCTTAAAAACCCATCCGCGCCAGGTGGCCGGAGTCCCGGTGGGTCCCAGCGAAGCGGGGATCCGAAAAGACCTTTGGGACGTTCAGCAACAGCTTGGTCTCCGCCACGTGGCGCTTCCTCCAAAAAATGACCATGGAAACCACGGGGCTTGACCATGGAAAAAATTCATTGCATATGTATATATATATATACTAATTGATTATTTGTGTGTGATGATTATTTTTGGTCTAGTTATGTATTTACTTACTTGATATTTCAAAGAAAGCTTCTGTATAAATAAGTTTATCTCATAATATATCTATATGTGTGTGTAAAGACTTGTAAAGATATTGCAAAGATATATTGTAATAGAGAGGGGGAGTACTACCTACCTATCTATCCATCTGTCTGTCTGCCTGTTTCTGTTTCTGCTTCTGTTTCTGTCTATCTACCTATCTATCTGAATAACTATATACATAATTACGGTGTTCCACAGATACTACAGTACTAACTATAGAGGTGTTCGGCAAATTTCTCCTCAGCCTAATTCTCGGAATTATGTCAAGTACAAGCAAGGCTCGGAAACAAAGCTCTTGAGACACTTTGGGAGCACCGAACTATGTGGTCCTATGTGGTTCTATGCTCTGCCAGCAGCAGAACATGTCAAACTTCCGGTCTGTTCACGATTGTTCACGTCCTACGCATCTGGCCCTCACATTTTCCGTTCTTGCTGTCGTGACACTGCAAGGGTTGTCACAAACACGAACCCACTGACACACCGGCATCCTCCAAAAGCACTGAAATCAAGTTATAATGTAGTCAATTATATATATATATATATATTAGATCGCCGTCCAATGATAATTATGCATAATTATTGCCAAACAATACGAGAAGGTCCGTTTGGGAAATATAGGCAGGCCTCTGGTGTCACCATTATCATCACCAATGGGCCGTGAAGGGTGCTTTAACCCCTCATCTAATCAGTCACGATGGGAACGTCGATGAAGTCCCAAAAATATCGGAATACCTCCAGCCACTGAAAAACACCTGGATATGGGTCAAAACCACCCCTGGTGAACACCAAATTGGCTGGTGAATGGATGTTCACCCCCTATAAATGATATAGGTATTGATGCTTCCGCCAATCTGCTTCAAAAGTCTCTTTTCAGCCCAGGACACGCGGGGCAACCCTGAATTTACCCGTTCACATGACCGACTGTCTATATACATGCGCAATATATATATATAATATATTATATACACACACACCCTCTGGTAATTTAACATAGCTATGGAAAATCACAATGTTTAATTGGTAAATCAACTATTTCTATGGCCATTTTCAATAGCCATGTTTGTTTACCGGAGGGTGTATATATATATACATATATATATATACATATATATATATATGTGCAGGAATGATATGTACAACTATAGTTATATAGTCTTGCCTGCAAGTATACTTAAAACGTCTTATAACAAAATTCTTCATCACATAAGTGGATGGTCGGGAAATCCGGCACCATTTGATAGGTGATTTATCATGATGTATCCCATTATTTATAGAGTTTCAACCATCCAAGGTGAAGCAGGATGTCTTACACCCACAGTAGTTCATAATATTTCTCTAACCTGACTATTTCGGTCATTTCGGGATAGTTACCCCAATCCAATTCCCAATCCAATTCTTCATTGAATTCTTTCATCATTAGGTGGTAAACATCCCATTATTCATAGGCTTTCAACTATCCAAATCACCACCTATGATGAAGATTGGACCATTTAAATCCAATAAAACCGTCCCAATTCTCTTTTTTTGGTCGACCAAATTAAAATCCCAGCGTCGTGCCACCCTCTCGAAGCTTGATCTTGGTGGGTTTCTCCAGCTGCCTGCAGCGACCAGGGCTTGGCTAGGCTCTCGCCCAGTGCCCCCCGTTGTAGCTATGGAAAATTGTCCATAGAAATCGTTGATTTTCCCAGCTAAAAATGGTGGTGTTCCATAGTTATGTAAACGTTTACCAGAGGGTAATCATTTATAGATATCGACAACTACAGTTCTTTGACATGTTGTAACAACCAGTCAGCCCTAGATAATCTAGTGATCTAGTCATATATCATATGCCAGTTTAGATAACGGGGCACCAGCAAAAGCATGTGGCGGGTTTCCTTGGCCTGCAACTGATGCAGCAAAGCCAAACACCAAAATCCATTTACCAATTTCACCATTTTGGGTTGGTATTGAAAACCTTGCAAAACAAATTGCTTGGTCATGAGTCATTTGCCACACATTTTAACCCCATTAAATCTGCACTTGGGGCGCGAAAAATCTGGAGTAACGGTCCGAATTTTCGTGGCCAATCGTGGTGATATCATGAGATTTGCCCAAGGAAGGAGCAAAAAACAAAGCAAAGAAGGTCCAACCAACAGAAAAAAACCGTTTGGAATTGTCAAATTGGTCAAACTGCAGAAGGATTCATGACAATCCTCCCGCGAACCCATGCAAGCCCGAAAAAAACATGAAAAAAACATCTAACAAACACATATAAACCACAAGGGCTATTGAAAAGCCAGATCGAACCCATGTCATAGTTGATAGTTGATAGTTGAAAATATGATGAGTCAAAGCTATGTAAACCATTGGTTTACCCATGTTTTAAAGCCATTGAAACTGTTGAGTTCGCGTCAAACAACGTGACCTCGGCACCGACAAACACCAAGCTGCTGCTCGAGGTAAACCTTGAAGTCCTCGGAGCTTGACTCTTGGGACTTTCGCACCTCGAAGCGAGCGGAAATTCCGGGCCTGGGGGGCCTTGGTGATGTTCTATAATGGCTACTGGTTTATAACAATATATGAATATATGGTAAATATATGGCAAATATATGGTAAATATATGGTAAATATATGGTAAGTATCAACTTCACCAACTTAAGACTTCTGGTTGGTGGTTTCAACCTACCCCTGTGAAAAATATGAGTTCGTCAGTTGGGGTTACTATTCCCAACTGAATGGAAAAATAATCCAAATGTTCCAAACCACCAACCAGCTGGTGATCTTCTAAGGCGGGCTGTTTCAGCCATGGTGATCCCAACTGTGGGTAAAACCCTGGTAAAACAATGCCATGTTTGCCAGCCATGACTGGAAATGGTTTATACCAACTATTTATGGTGCCCCAGTTTCTTAGCTCAGTGCAAATAACTAGCTTAAAGATGATTTAAATCTATGAGCTATATGGTAGGTATATCATGGTATATCTATAGCTAATGGGTTTTTAACCAACTTAAAAATTTCACAGATGATCTCCACTGTAATGATCTAATGTTGGATACAAACTAGTGTCCTGGGACTCTATTGTGATTTTCATGATAGATTAATGATGATAGATGGATCAGTATCCAACATTGATGATAGATTGATCAGTTATGATTAAGAACGATTTACCCAGTGGGTGGTTCATATAGGTGATCCCAACTCATGATTCATGATGGAATGATCCATGGGTTCACAATATAGGCCTGTTTGTCATGATGTAAAACCACACCCAAATTACCACCTTAAAAGAGGTGGTTGTTTTCAACACTGCGTCTTGGGATCAGCCCCGTAATTCTGCTAGTCTGCTATTAGCAGGATGCAGTTGGATCTGACTATGCTGAATTTTTGAAACTTTGGATATCACTTGATATGACTCTGGCATATTCTGGCCATATACCCACCCATTTTTTCCCTGAAACTGCGGCCCCAAGTGGGGAACTGGTGGTTTGACCCTCCAAAAATCGATGTTTTACCAATTTCCCAGTTATTAACAACCAGTTATTCATGACTGCTGTTCTACCCGTTTCTGAAAAAATAGACCCATGGGTTGATCATGACCCTTCCCCGATCCCACGAGACAGGACAGGAAAGATTTCCTATATGGCAGTGTGTCAAAACCTTGTACCCCTGGTGAACATCAAAATAGCTGGTAAATGGATGTTCATCCCCTAAAATGGTATTAATAGGTATTGATCCATACCCATATGGAAGTGACAGCTAGTATGTTTATTAATTGCCCTCTGGTAAATTAACATAACTAAAGATCCAAAGATCCACCATTTTTAATGGGTAAATCAACGATTTCAATGGCCATTTTCAATAGCTACGTAACAAATTACCAGAGGGTAGGCCAACCCAAGGTTACACACGAAAAGGCGAAGCCGACAGAAACTCACTTGGAAGTTCAGTCCGAATGAAACCCGCCATGTTTTGGCTCAAACGACCCACTCAAAAGAAAATGAGATCATGATATACTGTAACCAACCAAGAATGGGGAGACAACGAAAATATGGAGATGAGATCATCAAAACTGTACTTATGTCCCTGAACACTGATATCACTGACATAGAACCTGCGGATCTCGGGGGTCCATGTGACAATTTTTTTTGGGTGCAACTCAGGTGAGCCACGGCTACTACCCATCCACTAGGTCGATGCTCCAGCAAATACACCTCCAAATTCAAAAAGAAAACTCCGGTTCCTGCTTTCAAGAAAATATCTCAACTTTATTAGGACCTACTTCAAAACCAATCAACCTCGCGGGGAAAAACATTAGATCATCATCCCAGTGCGCTGGAAGGCCGTGACATCCAAAACTTGGGCCTGCCCTTGAGCCGCAGGGCCAAATGGGCGATTTCCGAAGCCTTGAAGTTCAGGTCTGCCAAGGCGCTGGTAATCGCACCATCACCTCGGCGAAAAAGGTCCAGCTGCGAAAAATGTCCAGCCATGGAGGTGGGGAAAATCCATCGAACTAATTAAACTGGTGGATCTTCCCACGCCATGGAGCGGATTACCAGGGGGATTCGATGGATCTTTTTGGTTTGCATAGTGAGTTAGTACTTGGTGCCCTGAGGATGTGGGCACTGTCGAAGAATTGGGCACTGTCCTTCCGCGAGAGCAGTTGGTCGGCAAGCAAGTGCTTTGAAGGAAAATCCTGTGATGTGGTAAACCCAATGCCATAAACCATACCATTCCCAAAACCATTTTCATGGGTTGGATTTCAACCACCCACATGGTAGCTTTAGCATTGGGTTTCCCACATTCTGTACATATGTGTATGTATGTGTATATTATATACAGAGGTTCTGCAGCCCATCGGGGCAAACATCAAGAAACCAGGTTCAGGTGTGGCAGAAACAGGGCCAAGTCTGAGGGAAAGAGTTTCACCGTTTAGCTGCGAGTTCCTCCAAAACGTTCATCTTGCTGCCCGGAAAAGAAATGAAACAAAAAATGCAAAGGAAAAAGCGAAAATGCATTGTTCTTTCCACAAGATCTGCCAGAGCCCGGAGAAACATACCAAGATATACCAAGAAAAAGAAAAAAAACAGCCATGCCCGCTGGTGGATGGTTGCATTCTTTCTAGTGTCTTCCCCATGGTTTGGCTCCATTGCAATCCCAACTCTTGCTCAGTTAAAGTTATGCAATCATCTGGGTGAATTATACCTGAATTAAGGCCATTTGGGATGATATAATTTACACAGAATCATATATAATTCATTATAATTCCCCATTTCTGTTGGTCTTATCACATTTGTTCTTGTTAAAACTCCATTCTCCTTGGTTTGTCTTCGATTGACCTACCCTTCACCAGTTGAACAGTGGTCAAAAATGGGATGCTCAGCTCATGGATGACGATAAACCCCCAATACATACAGGAACCCCCAAACAAAAATCATCAACCTATAGGGGTGTCTGGCAGCCACTGCTCAGTTGGTTTACGTCCCTTTTCCCCTCTCACATTTTCTTGATCTAAGCATCTTTAATCATTGATCCCGATTGCTCCCCTACTTTTTCGGATGAGTTTCCCATAGTTTTCTCATGTTTTGTCTGAAACCCCATGTTTTTTGATTTGTTTTGTGGGGTTTCTGTCCATTTCTCCACCATTTCTCCATCTTTCACCCGTGGCCAACTCCCGGCTGACCAAGTCGCTGTAGTTCTGCTCCCGTGTGAAGGTCTTGAACTCCATGAGCTGCGCGGAACTCAACTGCCAGCGCTTGGCGAAGGTCCAGAGATAGCTGGGATCTGAGTCCAAGAAGTACCTTGGGTCAAAGGGAATTTCAGGATCCATAGGGACAGTAATACTATATAGTATATAGTAACGATGCTTAATGAGGGTGAATGGTGATTCATGGATGGTTGATGGATGACTAATGATGATTCATTCTTTGTTGGGTCAATGGGAATTTCAGGATCCTAAAATGGAGGTACGTTAGTCCCATATTTTTAAGGCCATATGAATTGTGGGGATATTCCCTTACATAGGCTTTATATATGGTAGGTACCTCCGGTTTAGGTTCCTGAAATGGCCATTGGGGACTGGGATGGGATGATGGATAGGATATAGCTATGAGGGCAATATAATAAGTCCCCAACCATGGACTGGAAATATAAATCAACCAACTAACAGGAAAAGAACATCTAGGGATGGATAGGATATAATGTCGGAAAACAATGCCATGTTTACCACCCATGACTGGGAATGGTTTATACCACCTATTTATGGTATGTATGGTGAAATTGGGGATGGTTTATTATTGTTATACCAACATCAGTAAGGATTAATAAGGATTTCCGGAATATTATTGCTATCAATCAACTAACGTTATGAACTGCTTACTTAGTGCGATGATCCTCCAAGTGATTGTCGGGATGGTTGGGTTGGATACGTCGGAATGGGTACGTTATAAAATGTTCTCAGAATTCACGAACTTTTGAAATAAGCCTATTTTGTAATGGTTACCTCTACAAACCCTCATTCCAGCGAGGTCCCACTGTGGCTGGTTGATCGATACATCCCGGGGTAAAAATACGAAAAAATAAATGTCGAAAACGGTTCGGAAAATGATCTACAAATGGTGAGTTTTCCACACCTATGTTAGTTTACTGAAGTGTGTAATTTATAAATGATAAACTTGGCTTTGCTTCAGGAACTAAAAAGAACAATTGTAGTAATAATAGTAACAACAGTAATAATAGTAATAGTAATATTGATAATAATAATAATATTTAATAATAGTAGTACCCTCTGGTAAACTAACATAACTATTGAAAATGGCCATTTATAGTGGATTTATCCATTAAAAATGGTGATGTTCCATAGTTACGTTAGTTTACCAGAGGGTAATAATCATGTCCGCTATAGATTCCCCAAGTAGTGAATTTCCCGGGAAGATCAGCGAAATCATGGAGCAAATCCAAGACGGGGCGGTAGTAGTGAAGGTTTAACCCTAAGGTTAGTAAGTCCACGATATAAGTGGGGAAAACCTCATCCGTAAATGGATATTCTTTTGGGGTTCTATGGTTTTTCTATGGTCATATCCTATGGTTATTATGGATATTCTATGGTTATTCTATTATCATTATATCCTATGGTTATTAGTGATTATTATATTCTATGGTTACTATGCGTATTATGACTAAACTTCTATAAATATCTATTGTTGTATGTTTATATCCTATTATCCTATGGTTATTCTATGGCTAGATACTATTAAATGGATATATCTATAAAGATCTATAAATATTTGTTCGTGAATGGATAGCCACTTTACGGTTCGTGGGATGATCGTCGCCCAGACACAGAGTACACCTCTCCGCTTCAAACTGTGCAGGGCCGTCGATGGCGAAGGTCTTGCAAATGGTTTGCAGTTCCTTACGCTGACTTACGCCACCCGCAAAATGCGAAAAAAAACATGAAATCAGAGGAAATGTTCATGTATATATATATATACTGTATATATATGTATGTATATCCATCTGTCTGTCTATCTATCTATCGATCTATCTATCTATCTACCTATCTACCTATCTACCTATCTACCTATCTATCTATCTACCTATCTACCTATCTACCTATCTACCTATCTACCTACCTACCTATCTATCTATCTACCTATCTACCTATCTACCTATCTACCTATCTACCTATCTATCTATCTATCTACCTATCTACCTATCTACCTATCTACCTATCTACCTATCTATCTATCTATCTACCTATCTACCTATCTACCTATCTACCTATCTGCCTACCTACCTATCTATCTATCTACCTATCTACCTATCTACCTATCTACCTATCTACCTATCTACCTGTTTACCTATCTACCTGTCTACCTATCTATCTATCTATCGATCTTTCTACCTATCTACCTATCTACCTATCTACCTATCTCCTTATCTACCTATCTACCTATCTATCTATCTACCTATCAATCTATCTATCTTTCTTTCTTTCTTTCTATCTTATCTATCTCATCTATCTTATCTATCTTGTCTATCTTATCTATCTTATCTATCTTATCTATCTCATCTATCTTATCTATCTTATCTATCTTGTCTATCTTATCTATCTTTTCTATCTTATCCATCTTATCCATCTTATCCATCTTATCTATCTTATCTATCTTATCTATCTTATCTATCAAATCTATCTTATCTACCTTATCTATCTTATCTATCATCTATCTTATCCATCTTTCTTTCTATCTATTTATCCATCCTTCCATCTATCTATCTATCTATCTACCTATATCTCTCTCTTTCTCTCTCTCCCTCCCTCTCTCTCTCTCTCTCTCTCTGTGCATCGCCATCCCGTAGGTTCAGCTATATACATACCTTTATAATATATTTAGACAATACACCTATATATTGTCTATAATAATTGTTATATACATGCGTATATACATATATAAATTTATATTTATTTTAGATATATCTATTATATTCATCTTTGGTTTCACGAAAAATGTGGGCTTAGTAATTCCTGCCCCCACTAGCTGTACCACGGGCTACGTTTCGATTTCAAGACTCCAGGCCCAGAGGCGTGCCCTTTCTGGGAAAATGCAACAGGCATCGTTTGGCTTGCAGTTCACCTTCGTTCGCCTATATTAGGTCAAATACCTATATATATATATATTTTTTAAATTATGTATACATATAGATATACATATAGATATAGTTTTAGAGTTGCTTCAAAAGAATGGGCAACTTTCCTCTTTATAAATCAGCGTAACCAGCCAGTAACGTTGCCATCCGCTCCCAGCGTTACCGAGACGCCGCTTGCTTCTTCTGCCGTTCCACCTTATTTAGGTCCAGCAGGAAGATATTTCCCATGCCAATCCTTGGAGTCGGGATCTTTCAATGGGAATTAATATGGGAAATTAAAAACTATCTATCAAGTATAATAGAGAATTGTAGGGAAGTTTAGGAACTTACAGTTATATGATTTTATGTGTGTATTTGATATTATCTATTATAGGGAATTAGCGGGAATTAAAGATATTTGATGGCTATATATAATATGTATAGTTCGTCTAGTTGGATTTGCCAATCTGGAACCAAAAAAAAAACACAATTCCCTATACTGTACCTCCGGTCAACTCACATAGCCATGGAAAACACCCATGTATAGATTCTTTACCCATTTTTACAGGGAAGATTCCCCACATGGTGATTTCCTGAAATGGTGGTATCCCCAAATCATCCATGTTAAAAACGCATTTTCCCTGAAATAAATCACCCAGCTATTGGGGTACCCCCATTGATGGAAACCCCCAGATGTCCAGCTGGCCTTAACTTCCCGGGAAAACGAAGAAACGATCGACTTAACAAGTCCAGGAATCATACAGCCACAGAGGACACCTGGTTAGGGCCGCGTGAAAAATGCGTTGACCAGCGATGAAAAAATCGATGTAGATATGTCTCCAAAATGGGAGGAAAAATGGATGGAAAATATTGACATCTGCACCAAAAAACAAAAAACAAACAGGAGACGTGTTTTAGCGAAGCTTAAAGATATCCCTATGGAAATGTGGCAAAAGATCCACGGTTAACCCAGGGGACATTGGAATTCAAGAGATGGCGGAAGTCTTGAAAAATGGTTAGTCTTCAATTATCCTCCGGCAATCAAACGTGGTTTGCTGGAAAATCCGCTATTTCTGGATAATTTTCCCATTAAAACCTCCATTTAGTTCCGGTATTTCCCAGCTTGCCACGTTTCATGGCACCAGAGGCTAAGGAAAAAAAAATCACATTCGCATTTTTGCCAATTTTTCCCTCCAACCCAACAACACACAAGACTAATCAATAATTCGCAAGCATAAACCCTAGTGACTCCCGGAGATTTCACCCATATTCCCATTCAAAAACCCACTTCGGATCATCATCTTCCCATCCCCATGGCCCCATGGCCCCATGGCCCCACGGCCCCATGGCCCCATGGCATCCAGCTGCCTACGGCGGAGCCAGCGGTCCCCATGAATTTCACCACGGACATCTGGCGCTGCTGATCCGACAGCCGCGGATGCGGTAGGCCCAACTTGGAGGCGGCGGCCTCTAAGGTGCCGCCGAAGATCACGCCTGGGCACCGGGGACCGGCGACGCGGCGACGCGTCCTTTAAAGACTTGGGATGTTCAGCTTCAAAAATGGAGTTTAGAAGATGAGAATCACTATAGGGCTATAACATGGGGTGTTTAAGTATCGACAATATTGGAAGATATTTGTCACTTGCGCTATAAAACAAGGGTGTAGCATGTTGAAACTATCAAAGCTATGGGAATAGAAGATTATCTTGATATAAGTCATGCATACCGGTAAATTGGCTTGAATATAGGATCACCGTACGACTCGTAAGTGATTAGTGTTGGCAAGGATATAACATGATATAACCCGATTATACATGGGATACCCAAACGAATTGGGAGACTTGCGGTTATTGACTGAGTTGGATACTCCTGTATGTAATCAAACTTGGCAATTGAAAACCCATCATTTACAGATGATGCTCTGATTCAACCTCCATTCATAGGGGATTGTAAATTGCCACGTTTCAGCAAAAACATTATGATGTTATTCGCAAATGTGAGGTTTGGGGGGTTTGCTCAAAAGAAACCTTGGCATTGAACGGCGACATCAGGTGCCTGAGTCGGTGCCTGAGTCTCTATCTGCATCGGTATAGTTATAGTCGCCCCACCTTTAAAAAAAAACATGAAAAATCGCCGTTCTACCTGGTTGATTCCTTTTGGGGTTACCATAACAAAACTTTTTTTCCAAAGGATCATCTCGATGGAACCCTGAAAAAATGGGGCTCCTGGCTATGATGGGTGCCGACTTAGCACAGTTTAACACAAAAAACTAGTTGAATTCTATGAATGACCCTGGATTTTTTATGAAATGACCCTGGGTTGTTCCATTCCATAGGGCTTCAATCAAGGGGGATGTTTATGGTAGATCTGTTGAAAAAGGTAATGGGGTGAAACCAGCAAACATCACTTGGGGGGCACCACCTCGTATGGGGGACAGTAACCAAGCACGAAGCTGTAGGCTTGGATTGGGCCAGTTTCCGCACATGGAATTGGAGTGGGGAAATAGACGAACTACATCAAAGTGCGATTGACTTGCACTGGACCAATGGCGGTGAAGCACAGACAGGCCAGCACCAACTTGGCTGACAACGTGATTGAGCCACCAATACGAAAACAAAAACAACATATGCGCAGGTCAATCCAACAAAGCAGTTCCCTCGAAGCATGCTGCTGCCTGCTGCAATTTCCTTTAATTATCTTTAAATGTCAGGTTTTGGTCATATGCACCCCTCGCTCTCCCCCTATATATATATATATGTGTGTGTGTTATAAGCATACCATCCAGAAATATTTTAGTTCATTCGTTTATTTGTGGATGGTATGCTTTAAGGCTTATAAGCTATAACACACACACACACATATATATATATTTATAATATATATATATAGGAGGACAGCATACCATACTTTATTTCTATCCTCCATCGACCACCTCCCAACGCAGCGGCGCCTGTAAAGTCTGAGACCACCTGACCAGCAGCAGCTGATGCCATGGTACTCAGCCCCAACACGAGCCCCAGATGTTCGTCGATGAATTCTCCTGCGCAACGTTCAACGGCCACATCGAGGCTCCGAAGAAACAGCGGGGAACTGGTGTTTATAAACCAACAAACATTACTAGGGGGTCCCTGCCTGAATAGTTTATCCATATTTATCTAGAATTATCTAGATATATATTATAGAATATGGCTGTTCGGAATTCTGAGATGTTGTGACTAGAAATCACGAGTCTTGGAATGTCTTGACATAGTGTCATTTAGATCCATTTAGTGCCATTTACTGACTACTGGGATCATAATCACCAGCACTGCCACTAGCACCACACGATCATCATCATCACCATCACAATCTTCATCAACAACAACCTCTCCAAAAAAACATTTAAGTGACAGTAAATCATATTAGAAGATGTCACAGACCCCGTCATCATGACATGTTGGGAAGATTTCCCATAGCCATGGCTACCCACTTCCCACCTGCGTGAATCATGATGGTGTTGTCCTTGGCTGTTGAACAGAGGTGGTTACGCACACCACCGATTGCCGGGATTGTAAAACCCTCAGATACACGGAAATTGATGGAAAATGTCAACCCGAAAACCCCACCAGTTGTGAGTGCTCTGAGATAAATTCCAGCGCCATGTGACAGGGAATCATCCCCCTTAGTGACTTGTCAACAACTGTTGAGCTCAATTCGCATAATATAACCTGCTTATCCTGCTTGCACTATCCACCCACTTTCAATTTTGGATGGAAAAAACATTCAAAAAGGATGTGGGCATGCAGTTCTACCACCACACTTGGGAACAATAACCCGCCACTTGTAATCACCACCTTCAAGGAATCCAGGGGGAAAACCGTTCATGTCAAAGCCGTGAAATTTAGGCCGTCCAAGTAGCCAGTTCTCCATCAATGCCTATCATTCACTCACAAGTGCAATCTTGTATTGGTGTAATTAGCTACATGCTGGGTCATTCTTGGAGGAAATGATGGCGATTTGAAGCAGTCGGGCATGAATACACGAACCCCATGGCTATCTTATTTAATTATTTAGAATGTTCCTAGTCACCAACATGTGAAACCACCACAATATCTGCAGTAGGCCCTGGTTCTGCAAATGTCGCTTAAGCAACCTCAATATCAAGTTCTTGAACCCATTTTTTTGAGATTTTTGGAGCATTCACATGTATTCACTGAAGATCTTCACCGATTTTCCCAGGGATCCATCACCGTGCAGCCCAGCATCCATCATCCCAAAGCCGATCATCGGCACGGCGCAGGCCACGAAATGCCGACGGAGGTTCAGCCACGACGGCTGCGGACCCTGGGAGCTCTGGGAGCCCTGGGAGCCCTGGGAGCCCTGGGAGCCGCCATGCGGGCCATGCGAAGCCGAGCCCGGCGATTCAGTGGCCTAAGGTTTATAGCTGGGAAACTCCAAGAGAAATTTCCGGCCATGTTTGATTACCCGGAAAGGATTTCTAAGACAATCCTTGCTAAAGATGGTTTATCTTCAAGGATTCTTTTCTAATCGGAGGAGTGTTGGAGGGACTTGAAGGATACTCCAGGGGTATGTGCATATATATATATACAAATATTTTTTGTATATATGAATTGCGGACGAAATGACTTGCTCATATTCATGCCATACGCAAATTAGGGTCACCGATCGGTAGTCAAAAATCTGCGTTCACAGGCTTTATTGACGCGATTCAGGCAAGATAGGAATATCGGTATTTGGGCCGTCCCCTATTGGTAATGAAGGTCTTGCACATCTCTCAGCATGGCTAAGGCGAAGCAAGACTAAATTGACATTACGATAATTTTGTGGGTTACACACATACACAGAGAGAAATACATATATATATATATATATATGTGTATGGTATATATATATATATGTATGGTATATATATATATGTGGAAACATATATATATACACTTATACGTCTATTTCTATTTGTATTTGTATGTGTATTTATATTTATAGTTATATTCATATTTATGTTTATATTCACATTCATATTTATATTTATATAGTTACATTTATATTTACATTTATTTTCAAATTCATATTCATATTTATATTTATATATATAGTTACATTTATATTTACAATTGCATTTATATTTGCATTTATATATGCGCGTGTGTGTGTGTATGTGATATCCGGAAACGTTCCTCCCTTGTGACTGAACATGATCTCTTTCACCAAGCAGACATCCCAAGTCCGAAACCTCCAGAAACCATCAACTTATCAACCATCCCATGTTCCAACATGTTCCAACATCACAAAACGACCTTAATGACCTTAATCCCAACTTAAGGTGGTGAACATGTTGGAAGAAACACCTTAACTAATGTTCCAACCATCCACATGTTCCTAGGTTTCTTTTGGTGTTTCTTCTCGACCAAGTGGCGGCTCCACTGCTAAAGCGGCTCATGTGCAGCCTGGGAAACCTGGAAGATGTCGCCGGAAAATGCCGCGCGCCCATAGCTTTGATGGGTGCCCAGCGGCCCATTGCAGCGGGCGGCAGCTGGCGAAAAATTGGTTCAAAAATGGAGAAGTCACTGGGGATCGAAACATCTTCCCAAAGATGATAGAAAATTCGACATGGTAGTCTCTTGATCACTGCAGCATGGGGAAAAAAACGTATAAATTCTTCAAGAACTCATAAAAGACTTCGCAAAGGAACAGTTCATCCGGTGGAGATCATCACTGTTTTGGAGATGAGGCGGTTGTTTGTAGTTTTTGCTGAGGTTTTGTCTCAGTTCTCGATTGGTTTACCCTCCCGACTTGGTTGAAAACTCATATCTGAAACCACAAACCAAGGAAAAACGAAAAAACATGTGCACTGGCCAGGTTAGCAACACTGACCCTTCTCCCATCAAATCCTTCCAGGGAGACCCCTTAGGGCAAAAAGACCTTAGCAATGGTGGTTTGAACGGTTTGAATCCACAAAAAAGGATGCAGTTTCAGTACAAGTTTCGTCACTTCAGTGTGAAACAGCCAGGTTGTTTTGAGGCAAACCAGGAAGGCAATTCACCAGCATCATCTGTTTGGCTTTAGGTTTGGGTTTTTCATCACGAACCACTTTGATATGTGTTTATTAATGTGTATTAACCATATTCAACCATCGCGTACTTGGAGGTTACCGACCTGGGGAAGCAGTTAAGCTCGAATACCTTGGATCTGCTCGCTTCACACCGTCATCCATGCGGCCCTTGCCCGTTCTGATGGCACCCCCATCCCCCGAAGACAATTGCATAATGTGGGTAAAACAATAATAAACCAGCACATTTTTGATGGTTTATACTACCCATGTAGTATGGTGATTTTGGGATGGTTTATTATTGTTTTAACCTCATTAAGAGGTTTTGACCCATCCCCATGTAGGATTTCACGGTTGTTTCTTCAAATGGGGTGACCGCAGTGCTTCATCAAGATCCTTTTTGTCAATCGGGCGCTGGTAGACTTTCCCTTTCCCGTTGCTACTGAGACCCACGCGACATGGGGTATATATATATATATGTATATATGTATATATGCATATATGTATATATGCATATATGTATATATGTATATATGAATATATGTATATATGTATATATGTATATGTGTATATATGTATATATGTATATATGTATATATGTGTAAATATATATATATATATATATATATGTATATGTATATATGTATATATAAAGCATCCATGTACGTTTCATTATTTTTATATCACTATGTTTCTGCATATAGATATGGTATAATGTGTTCCCTCCTGGTGATGCTCACCACCATCCCTGGGTCGTGCCCCCGCCACCACGTCCTTATCAAAGACAGACTCCGCATAGCCTCGACATCGATCAAATAGGGAGCCTGGAAAAACAATGTTACTAATCAACCATATTAAGTTGGGGTATGGAAAATAACATTGTGATATATTGTGGTCCATATGGAAAATAACATGTGGAAAAGAACCCATCGACAATATATACGGTTAGCTTCCGGATCCGTCAACATATGGAAAACAAATGAAAATAACCTATCTATAGTTCGACGAGAGCTTACTTGTGAAACATGGCAATCTGCTATAGCTATGTTCCATTTTCCCACGGAACTAAAACTCTGTTTACCTATTTGGTGGTTCATATTCAATTCAATTCAATTCAACTCAATTCAACTCAATTCAGTTCAATTCAATTCAACTCAATTCAATTCCATTCCATTTAATTCAATTCAACTCAATTCAATTCAGGTGTATTCATTTTGCATTGGAACATGTTTTAGATGAATTCACCTGTTCTGTCGGTTCTAAAAAAATTGCCACACCGGAGCACAGTTTCGGCCGCATCTCCTAACATCCACCGGGGCCCCACACATGACTCGCTTTGCTTCAACCCCTTGAAACCACATTCGTCGTAGATCCGACGCCTGCGAAGAAATTTTATGGACCACCTTTCGGAAAAAAAACGACAGAAACTTTAATGTTCGGACAACAAAAAGGTATTGGAGAAATATTGTCCACACCAAAGCGCGGTAACTTGACACCAAGGTTGGAACACAACAGCTCAACATGTTGGCACGCGTCATTTTAGGCCATCTCGAACCCTACCCATCCTCGGGCCGTTAGCAGTTGGCCATGAAAAATTGAAACCATCTTGAACTTCCGGGTGGAACCAAACGTAGAAAATGTGCTACTCGTCATGCGTAAGCATGAGTATGTTTCATCACTTGCAGTGGCCTACATGCGTGGGGGTTGCCAAAAAAATGTATTTAGCACATTTGCCTTGTGGTTGCCAATGCCCAGTCACCTGGGGATTCTCTCTCTTCAATTGTCGCTGCCCTCAAATTCCTTAGCATTCGACCGCTCAAAGTAGACAATGGCCTGCTTGCCTGTCAAGTGTGTTTCTTTGCATTTCGCTTTGTTTCTAAAATCGCATTGATCGCGAGGCACTTTCAGTAGCCCCTAACATGATCTAAGCACAAGTGCCTTTGAGAACCAAAAATATCTTTAGAATCAAACCACCATTACTAGGGAAAGAATGATTATAATTATTTAGTTCAAAGATTACGTGTTAAATGTATTAAACAATATTAAACATGATAGTTTCCCACAGCCATGTTCAATTACCAGAGGGCAATGGAAATAACCAAAAGACGCCAAAAGTATTTTAATTACCCTAAAACAAATAATACTTTCATATGCCAAAACTCCGCTGATGATTCACTGATGATGGTTAAATTCAATAATTTTCCCCAAACACAATTCCTTTCCGCTTGGCCTCTCCGGATCTGCCAGGACCAAATACGCCTGGCACTCACGTGATGTGCTTGACTAACTTATAGCAGCGGAAATATTTGTAAGATGGTAGTTCGATGATGTCCTCTCCATAATTTCCAAGTCTCCAAGTTTCCGATATGTTCCTATTAACCTTTGGGGGTTAGTATGACTATAAATCCGCGAGGCTCCAAAGCGCCCATAGACATCTTGCAGCCACACCCAGCGGCCGCACCAAAACATCTGGTGGATAAATCACTGAAGACTCAGCTAGTAACTTTTGACTATGCTGGAATCAAGCCAAGCGACGTGTTCGACTGTCACTAGCTTGGTGAAGGACAGTTCTGGGTGGTTCAATGTGTCGACTATGGACTGGTGCGAACGTGGTCTGGTGGTCAGTCCGGGCCTACGCGGTGCCTACGCGAAGTCTACGCGAAGCCTACGCCTGTTCCAGGGGTCCCCTGGCAGGAATCTGGTGAGACATTCCGCTTAAGCAAGAGCTAATATGGCCCATATAGCAGCAAGCAGGTGGCAAGCGAAGAACACAAAGACGGTTTCAGCTGCTCCGCTGCCATTGTATAGCTGCTCTGCCGGGCAAATTCCACGGTTTGCTCGTATAAACGACTATCCATGAATGAACCCGGTGCCTTTGAACCTTTTGTGGATAACATGCGATCAATTTTAAAGCGTGAGATTGCAACGTCGATCATGTACGAGCACTTGAAATACAATAAAGTTGTCGCCTACGCAAACAGGAAATATTTGAAGCCTTGAAAAATGCCTACGCCAATTCTACGCAATCCTTACGCCAGCCATGCAAAAAAAAACACCGAAAGCAACATCCAGTTTAAACCGTGTAATTTAATAACCCCTTCATGTTTAAAAAAAAAAGTAGCTCATTTGCAGGCCCAAATCCGACAATCAGCAGCCACTGCCGGCGTCATCAACCAGCCACATGGGAGGCCTCCGAAATCGCCCAAAAACGCCGCAACGCCGCGCGGCGGCCACCATGGGTCATGGGGTCGTCAGCTGTGTCACCTGCATGGCCAAAATATGGTGTTACCATGAAAACTGGAAATTTCACCTGAAATTTTGGAACCTTACCGTGAACAATGGTGACTTTATTTTCAAAATACGATTCGACGATCGTCTTCTGATGCTCCATCGCATATAACATGGCATACGTACCCCCCCCCAAAAAAAAAGTGGAAATTCACACTTGCCAGGGTCCTGTCGCGACTCCTCGACTTCATCCCGCCTTCCAAATGCCAAGTGCCATTGTAGGGGTGCCACCGCTGCACCAGTTTGTGGTACCTGTCACATGAAGGATGTGGACATTTCTTGACACTTTACGTCACGTTCAACTCTCCGAAGTGCGATAATTCTATTCCACTCCTCTTGTTGCATGTTACAGAGCCCTTTCCAACAGCAACACAAAATGGAACACCGGAAAACCAAGATCCGGCTAGAAAATATTTGGCAACAAGGGAGGAAGGGGTCAACAGCAACAAACTTTGAGCAACCTCAGATCTGGATCAAACACTTGAATTGTTTAAATCAAGGGCCGTCCCGCCATCCGAAATACTGATGGCACCATGGACATGCAATACAACATACAATTATCGGGGCTGGTATTTGGGGATGACTGTTGGGTCATGGTTTTGTAGCTGTAAAGTGGTGCTGCCCAGCCCCAAACACTACATTATCCATGCGCAGGCCCACAAAAAAATCACTACAAAAGTGCGGCCCAGCCTGGATAAAGGGTTGCTAAAAAAAACGAAGGGATTTGAGAAGAGGCCCTTCAAGATCCTCTAAAAAAACAATTAGATGATCCCACTGATCGAATTGGACTGCCTCCTTTTTTTTGCGTTTGCATTTTGTAGTGATCCTCATCGTGATACAGTGGAAGTCACAGACCCACAGACCTACAAAATTCAAACTTTTTTCAAGGTGGTGCATATGTGTTGTGCATGTTTTTCTCAGTTGCTGGGCCGAAGTAGACGTGGCAGCACAAATTCAGCAGTGATTTCACCCCAGCACTGCGAAAATGCCTTTTCTACAAACTGCAACGGCCCGCTACGATTTAAATTGAAAAATAATTGAAAACTACCCTGGGGAAATATGAGTATTGAACGTGGAACCCCACAAATTCATTGCAAATTACTTTTAAGGCAAATACTTTGGGTCGACTATGATCTCGCGTACCTAACCACTACAAAGTACTATCACCCAGCCCATGTTTGAATCTGAAAACATATATGATCTAGGGTTACTACAAAGTGCAAAGGCACATGGTCCTTAAGGCACTGTAAAAACTGTTGAAAATATATTTTACAAAGGAACCAAGTCCACTAGTTTTATAGTTGAAATTCCAACCAGGATATACAACTCACGTCGCCAACTTAAGCGTGGTTCAATGTGGTCCAATGTGGTTCAATAACGATAACTATTGACGTCATGGATAAAAACATTTGCTTCACGATTGCAATATAAGGTCATATGTAATAACCACTGCTCTGAAATACAAATCGTACAATTAGAAACACATATCATATTCCAGTAATAACAATTGTTTGGACAACCATTTAACATCATGTAGGAGGAAATAAAAACTGATTATAAATAAAGGCTCGTACATGTTCATACAAGGTGGCCGGCGCCCAATATTTCCCTTTATCCATACATACCCCAATACATCCCAATTATGAACTAACTTAGCGAAGTATGACGCACTACCTTAAAACATATCATATTGATGAAAAATATTTCGGTCACCGGTTCATCCGAAAACACTATTTTTTCTTGTTAATTGTTTGTTACTGGTACCCCCCCAGGTTCACAGCAACCCCACGAATTCACCAAATTCGCTAAACCAACGTGGCCAAGTTACGCTGCACGCACACGGCTACTGGAGACGCTGGGTGCTTTTCCCAGCTCCAGCCTCGGCAGTTAGGGACCCTGGGAGGTGGTGCGGAAATGGCCAAGCTAAGCTGGCGCAATTAGGAGCACTCCACGGTTTGCAATGGCATCCCCCTTGAAAGCCCAGTGGTACCCAAAAAAACATGTTGATTTTAGAGTCCTTAACAGTGACGCCCCAAACTATTTTGAACTTAGGCCTCGACAGGCTCAGACGCCCCAACCGAAACATGAACCCGTGTGCAACGTGAAATCCCAGGTGTATCATATTCGCTGGTGTATTTTCCAATTTTGTTCTACTTTCCAGTTTTGCTCTACTATTTCAATTTTTGATTTAATTTGGGAGGTGTGCTTTTTATGATTTTATAGTGGTGATTTTTCTAGGGGTTAGGGGGTTGATGTCGCTCCGAATATCTTTTTTTTTTTAGTCTGTGGAAACTAAGTTGCCAAAACTAAATTTAAAAAATGCAACAGTAAAAAAAATGAACAATTGATCCTTTTCTTTAAGGAAGGATCAGTGCAACCATGCACAGCACCTGTTTGTATTGCATCCATGGTGGCTGTTCAGATACACGGCATGTGTCTTTGGACATAGGATCCGCTGATGATTCAATTCAAAGTATTTGTGAGCGGCCATTGTTCTCGACGACCATAGATCAATGCCCCAAGCCAGCGTCACATGGGAACCGTCTCTCCAATTTGCATGGGTTTGCAAGTTTTGCCATCAAATAAGGCTAGTGGAACCACTGTTCATGTGCAGTAAACCTGGGCAAAAACTTGTGGAGGCGGTTTTTTCTGCTGTCACTCTGTGATGGCGCGTTCTTGTTTCAGGCGTTGTGCATTGGATTGATCCAAACTGGATCCATATAATATCAGGCCCCACAGGGAATCATCTGAGATAGCCTTCCAAAAAATCAGACCCCCCAAGGAATCATCCGAAATGAAACTCTTATTTATGCAGTGACCTTCGTGGCCCCCCATGGCATGAACATGTCGGCCCCACGAGGTGAAGGTAGCAACTGCCCGACACCATGCGTCTAGCCCTCCCAACCATTGAGGGCTCCCAGCACGGCGTAGTAGTCCCGATCGTTTTCGGCATCCCATGTTTCATCATCTTCCGCCTTACGTGGACAGGACGACACCAAATTCAGCCAGGAGCAATGGAAAATGATCACCCCAGCCGGTGCGTCTGCGCAAGGCTCCCAATGTCATGGAACGAAATGATGGGAAATGCGTTGATGTGAAATGTTTCCCGAATGACATATCATTGCCAAATCATTGCCGTCCGTTGCCGGGGGCAAACCCCCGGTATAACACAAACAAAATTTTAAAAAGCATGGCAATGTGAACCTGAATGCTGGCGCGGCGGTTTGCACCAAGTTGTTTTCATGTCATTATTTTTTTGCCCATCGACCAGCCCGCAAACAACAATTTTGGTCCCGAACTGTCCACTCCACTTCTTCGTCGTGTCCTTCGGAATTTGGCAGCATTTTTTCGCAAATTTCCTGCCATTCAAGCCAAACTGCGGGACATCTTTGCCCATGATACCCCACAAATCCAACCGCAAAAGTCCGCGAAAGTTCATGAAAACGTCCCTGTATATCCCGCGGAGGGCCTGCACCCACCAAATCTCACCAATTATTGACATCGACATCTAAGGCCACATTTGCAAGTAAAGATTTTATTTAGATGGGGGTTGCATTCGCTCCGTCGGCGCATCGGCGGGAGGAAACATCGCCTTCATCGCATACCATCAATTCAGCACGCGCTATTTTGCACGGCTCCTGTTCAACCCCTGGTTCCGCTTCTGAAGTTTCACTTTCTTCCTGGCCCGCGACTGTTCCACAGCAAGGACGCAGACACCATGGATGTAAATTCAAGGAAAACCCATGAAACATTTAGCGTTAACAATTGAAACATGTGTAAAGCAACCAATTGTACATTGTAAATGGTGGCAAACATTGCAAAACGGATCAAAACGGTGTAATGAGAATAGGGTGGAATGTTAATACGGGAAAGTTCGGTCAAGTCGTCAAAAATCAACCCTGATCATCGTCGAGCCTCGGCCACTTCCGCGCTTTCCATGGCTAGTGGCAAGGTGACTTCGCAAACTTGATTTTTTCCGTGAAAATTGACCCTTCCGTGCACACTGGAACGAACACTTCAACATGTGAACATTTTGCACGTCACTGTGGATTCATAATTGCAAATGTTGGATTTAGGCAACAACACATCATATCCACCATATATTCACCACTATTTTGCACTTGCGGGACATGTTTCGCAATGATTTGCTTCTCGGCCTTGTTGAAAATTACAAAGCCCCAGGTGGGTTCTTCACCAAATTCCATCCATAAAATTCGATCACGGTGTTCAAGATCATTGGGATTGTGTGGACGTCCGCTGCCTTAAAAAATACGCAAGATCAAACGAAAACACATCCAAACATCTCCGCTAGCTAGGCTGCCCCAACTCGCAACATTGCGACAAATAGAATTGCATTGCGTGCCTGCTTTAAAGTAAAATGACACATGCACATGCATGTATACGTGCAGGTGTTGTTCAAAAAATGAAAAGGACACCTGATAAAAAGTGATCAAGACCGGCAAAGACTCGAACCCCTTTGTGTAACATGTCGGGAAAGAGGAACAAAATGTCGATACGTCATCCCCCTTGAAATTCGCCCCGAGAGGATGGGCGCACCAAAGTGTAGGGTGCCCAGCCTACCCCCCTACAAAATGGTATGGGAACACCTACAAAATGGTAGCACCCATGGGGGTTGTTGCCTACAAAATGGTGGCCCCAGGGTACCCCACCTGCCCACCAACATCAAGTATTTTGGGTTAACATAGTGTCCAAAAAATTGTGAAAAATGGGAGAACCATTTTGTAAGACACAAAGCAACCCTGTGGTCGCACCCTGGTCGTGTTTGGGCGACCAATTTGTAGACAGTTTCCTCTGAATGAAATGTCTTCTTAAAATCTCTCAAGCAATCCTTGCATATCTCAAATTTTTGCATCTTGTGCATCTGGCAATCGGGTTTCATAAAGTATCGTCCAACAGAAGTAGTCAGATAGAC